>JGI24003J15210_10000777_pt1 | contig 13596 bp, 14 predicted proteins | sample LinPmetageLP28_FD_15210 | JGI IMG/M metagenome (IMG submission 15210)
TAGGGTATCATTATTATATGACTCCCGAAACAGCTCAACTAGGACTTGATAAATTACCAAGCGCCATTAAAATCAAACCGAGACAATGGGTAGTTGAAGATTGGCCAGATTTAACTAAAATGGAGATATTTAAATGAAAAGAAAAGCTTTTATAACGGGTATTGCTGGACAAGATGGTAGTTATCTTGCTGAATTATTATTAGAAAAAGACTATGATGTATATGGAATAGTAAGAAGAAATTCTACTCCAGAAAATCAACATAATAGAATAGATCATATTGAATCTGATTTAAATTTAGAGTATGGAGATTTATTAGATGTAAGTTCATTAGAGAGAATGATTAAAGTTATACAACCTAATGAAATATACAATATAGCTGCTCAAAGTCATGTTAGGATTAGCTTTGATATTCCACAATTTACTGTACAAACAAATGCTCTTGGTTTATTAAATATGCTAGAAGGCTGGAGAAATAACTGTCCTACTGCTAGATTTTATCAAGCATCTTCTTCAGAGATGTTTGGTCGTACTGTAGATGAGGATGGTTATCAGAGAGAAACTACAAAGATGGAGCCGACAAGCACTTACGGTTGTACAAAGGTGTTTGGGTATAATATGGTTAAACATTATCGACATGCTTATGGTTTATTTGGTGCTAATGGTATTTTATTTAATCACGAATCTCCAAGACGAGGTGCTAATTTTGTTACCAATAAGGTTGTCAAGGCAGCTGTTAGAATTAAATTGGAAATGCAAGATAAATTAGTTTTAGGTAACATGGATGCTTATCGTGATTGGGGACATTCAAAGGATTATGTTAAGGCTATGCACATGATTATAAATCATAATGTAGCAGACGATTTTGTCTGTGCTACTGGAGTTACAAATTCAGTTCGTGATATGTGTAAATATGTTTTTGATAAATTGGATTTAAATTATAAAGATTATGTAACACAAAATCCAAAATATATGAGAGCTGAAGAACTAAAGTATCTAAAGGGTGATTCTACTAAGATTAGAAAAACTCTTGGATGGAAGCCAAAATATACATTTGAAACCTTGATGGATGATATGATTGAGCATTGGAGAAAATATTATGAATAAATTTACTGGCCATGAAATTAGTTTATTTCAAAATTTTATATGTACTAAGGAATTTAGATTAAACTTGTTAAAAAAAGTTTTACCTGTTTGGGCTGATGTTATTAATCCATATCCAGTTATAATCAATTACGATACTGATATCTATGCTGATGAAGTCCGTTCTTTATATGAAAAGTATATAGAGAACTTACATTTTCAACAGGATTTAAATCGTGATTGGGGTGCACCTATTTTAGATTTTTTTTCAATAACAGATTCACCTTATATTCTATATCTATGTGAAGATTATCAATTTTCTGATGAACTTACTCGTGATAAATTTTCTGAAATATTTGATGAATATAAAGAAAATAATTGTGGGCATTTGATGTTGACAAGAGTTTGGAAATATGCTGAAGAGCATTGGCATAAAAATTCTAAGAGGGGTAAAAACTTGTGGTTGTTTCATTCATCGGAGTCTCCTTACTGGCAATTTGCAGCTGCTGGTTTGTTTGAACGGGAGGTGTATAAACAAGCGGTTGGTGAAACCATAGGTTCTGGTCCTGGTATGATAGGTATAGATAAACTTGAACAATCGGGTTTAACACAAAGAGATATGATGTGTTGTTGTTTAACTGATATACTGATGACACATGAACAACCAAGTGGAACTAGTGAGAGGTAATACATGGAATACATTTTAAGAACTGAAGATGAATATATAGAATACGGTGGTGTTTCAATAAATAAAGCTGCTGTTGAATTTATAGAAAGTATATTGGATAATGGTAAAACTATATTGGAATTAGGAAGTGGTCCAGGTTCAACTGTAGGTTTGGGTAAAATTTATAATTTATATTCCGTTGAAAATCAACCCGAATGGTTTGATAGGTATTCAAAATATACAACCTATATAAATTGTAGAAGTAAATCATATGATGAAACTTATACAAAACCCAATGGTTTTTTAAACGATAAAGCTTGGTATCATCCAGACGATTTGTTTTCAAATTTACCAAATAGTTATGATTTAATTTTAGTTGATGGACCAGGTGGTTTTTCACATGGTTGGGGGCGAGGTGGTTTTTATAAACACATTGATAAATTTAATACTGATGTTCCAATTGTCTTTGATGATATAAATAGAGATGAAGAAAGTGAATTGATGAAACGGGTATCGGAATATATTGACAGACCTTACAAATATTTAGAAACGGATTTTGAAAACGAAATTGGCTATATATTATGACTAAATTGACCAAAAAATATGTAATAGGAACTCATGTGATGTGGTTCGAGATAGGAATGTATGAAGACTTTCTTAACGGGTTAGTAAATTTACTAACAAATATAGACGAAGATAGTCTTTATAATGTTCAAGTGGATATATGTTTCAATATGTCAGAGGTCATAGAAAAAATTGATACGGACAAAATAACGCCGGAACAACTTAAAACTAAATTTGAAGAACTAACAGAGATATTTCATATAAAATTAGGAGCTAGGCTTAATGTCACTAAACATATTATAGAAAAAAATAAGTATTATTTCCATACTGATTACAGAAGAGATTTGAACTATAACTATTGTAAGAAAGTAGATTATGTCATGTGGGGCGAAACCGATAGTTTTTTTCCACGAGAAGCATTTGAAGTAATAGAAACATTGGCTAAATACACGGATGAGCAAGGAATACATAAATATTTACTGAGTTTTTCAGATAGAAAAATGTGGGATGCTAGTTGGGATCCATTGGTTCATGTTGATTATCGAGATGTTAAGTTTATAGATGATGATAATGGGCATCTATATACTAATCAAGCTAAATCACAATTATCTATAGAAGAGATGAATAAAATAAATGATAGAGCCGAGGAGTTTGATTTTTCATATATAACTAATCCAAAAATAAGTGGAGCTTGTTTGGTATTATCATCAGATTTAATCAAGTTTGGTGTGAACATACCATCTTGTATGTTGTATAATGATGATGAGGGTTTGTCGATAATGTGTCAAAAACTATTAGGTCAAAACTTTATGCAGTTTGTATGTCAAAATGTTTTACACATACACGCTAGAAGACATCCTCAAAAAAGATTGTATGTAAAAAATGAAGATAATCCACATTCTTTTATTGGAAATAAAAACAATAATTTTCAAGAATTTTTGAAATTATCAAAAGAAAATATAAATAAATTAATAACAGGTCAAGGTAAATTTATAGAATACGATGACCTACGAACTATATTGGAGAAAAAATGAAAACAGCATTAATTACGGGAATTAGTGGTCAAGATGGTTCTTTTTTAGCAGATTTTTTGTTAAAAAAAGGATATGAAGTGTATGGTATGGAAAGAAGATGTTCCACACCAAATAGAACAAATACTAAACACCTTGAAGGTAAGGTGACATTTCTCTATGGGGATTTAACAGATCAAAATTCATTGTTAAGATGTATAAAACAATCTGATCCTGATGAGGTTTATAATTTAGCATCTCAATCATTTGTCGGTGAAAGTTGGAATACACCAGAACAATCGGGTGATGTTACAGGTCTTGGTGCTTTAAGAATGTTAGAGGCTATACGAGAATACAACCATTTATATCATCATAAAGATATTAAATATTATCAAGCATCAACATCTGAAATGTTTGGTAGGATGGAAAATTATGCTGATGAAAATACACTATTTTATCCACGTTCACCTTATGGTGTTGCTAAGTTATATGCTCATTGGATAACAATTAACTACAGAGAGTCATATAATATGTTTAATTGTTGTGGTATACTTTTTAATCATGAATCGGAAAGAAGGGGTGTTGAATTTGTAACAAGAAAAATTACAGATGGTATTGCTAAGATACATTTGGGGGTTAAAGACACTATAAAGTTAGGTAATTTGGATGTAAAACGAGATTGGGGATATGCTCCTGACTATGTTGAGTGTATGTGGAGAATGTTACAACAAGATGAGCCTGATGATTATGTAGTAGCTACTGGTAAATTTCATACATTGGGTGATTTCTTAGATGAATCTTTTAAAAGTATTGGTGTAGATGACTGGTCAAAATATGTTGTTCAAGATCCAAAGTACATGAGGCCTGCTGATGTATTTTACTTAGCTGGTAATGCTGATAAAGCTAAATCAAAGTTAGGGTGGAAACCTAAAACATCATTTGAAGGCATGATTGATATTATGGTTAAAAACGATATTCAAAAATATAGGAAATAATATGAAATTAGCTTATGTAGTAGACTCCTGTGCTCAAAATTCATTTTATGTAAAAGATGGAGTTGGTTATGATTTTATTAAACATAAACCATATGCTCATAATCGATCTATTAATCCAAGTTTAACTATATCAAGTTGGAATTTTCCATTTTTATTTGGTGATGGGTGTTTTTTAAATTTAATAGAATGGGTTAAGGAAGATTTAGATTTTCCTGATTACGATTTGGATATAATACTTTATGGTTGTGAAAGAGCGGGTTTGGATAATGAAACAAAACATCTCTATTCGGTTGATAGGTTGAGAAAAAAATACCCAAATGCTAAAATAGTAGGTTGGGCTAAAGAACAAGAATTATCCGTACACAATAGAGAAGTTAGGTATGATAATTGGATGAAATTCTTTAAAGAATGTGATACTATGTCAGCGCATGGTATATCTACTATGAAAGAACTAAATGAATGGAAAGAAATAGAAAATAATACAGAAAGAAAATTTAATTTTATATCATGCCCTATAAATATAGATCCTTATTATGATTTATTTTATACAGACGAGAAGGAAGAATCTCTTTATGGTTATTTACCAAATCCAATGCATCGTAGAGGTAGAACTTATGAGTTTGTCTCCTACCTAAGTAAAAAATATAAAATTCCAGCTAAGTTTAAACCTCTTAAAGAAAATCAAAAGTTTGATCATATGAATCAAACAGATTTTATAAAACTTTGGAGTTCTAGTATGTTTCATTTTAACTTAGATCCTGTAATAAATCATCCAGGACACCAAACGATTCAAGTAGCAAATGTTGGTTCAATTAACATGGGTGGAATGAATGAGTCACATTTTCTTTTGTATCCTGAAACTGCTACATGTGATTATAAAATACTTGAAGATAAATTTGTAGAATATTTAGAAGATGTTGACAAGCGATTTGAAGTTATAAATTATGCTTGGAAAAAATTAAATGCTTATTATAGTTTTGATATAATAAGAGATCAAATAATAGAATTGTATGATAAAAATTAAAATACTTAATCCTACTAATGGAAGAAATGAACCCACATTTCGCCCATTTCAATTTCTTAGAAATACGATTAGAGACTATAGCATAGAGATAACCGATTCTGATGATTTTGATTATCTTTTTATAGGCATGTCTGATTTTTATGATATGAGCATGACATTAAAAGATAGTGTTGATTGGGGTTTGAATAATATAGATAAATTAAGTCAAGGTGGTGATCACTTTTTATTTGATGGGTTTGATTCCACTTCTATGGTTGGTAGTTATGAGGTGTTTGAAAAGTCAAATGCTAAATACCTGTTTAAGAATCAATTGTTAAAAAATAAAAATGAATATAAAAATACATATGCTTATGGTAAGTGGTGGTTTGGAACCGGTAGTGGCTTAGATATATCTTATGATATACCAGATGATACTTGGTCAAGAATAAAGCTATCGGGTTTTAATTTAGGTTCACAATTACCTAATTTTCATAGTCATATGAAAATGTCACCAAATAAAACAAAAGATATATGTGCTATATATCAAGGTGAACATCCACCTGTTCCATATAATCAAGTTGTAGCACCTGGTATACAATATACAGAACATAGGACAGGAGCTTGGAATAAATTAAAAGCTATAAGTCATGAGTATTCAATATTAACTGGTAAATTACCTAAAGAGCAATATCTTGAAGTATTGTGGAATTCAAAAACAGCTTTATCTCCATTTGGGCAAGGAGAAATTTGTTATAGAGATTTTGAATTAATGCAATTTGGTACATTAATGATAAAACCTGATATGGATATGGTAAATACCTTTCCTAATCCTTACATAAAAGATGATACCTATATAAGTGTTAAAGCTGATTGGTCAGATTTAAATGAAACGATAGAAAAAGTGCTTGCTAATTACAAAAATTATGAGTATATTATTCAAAACTTTAGAGAAGTATTTAAAAAACAATATACTATTGAAAATATGTGTATGTACTGGTACAATATTTTTAGTAAAATGAGTACAATTACCAATGAGGAGTAACAAATGAAAATAGCAGGACTTTGGAATGGACACGATTCGTCTTTTTGTGTACTAGAAAATGGCGTACCGACTATACATGCTGAACTTGAACGGTATACTAGAGAAAAAGAACCAAAAGGTGATTCTTTTGAGTTATTTAAAAAAGTTTATAAAAATCAAGATGATATAGATTATTGGGTAACTTGTTCCCCACTAGATAGTTTTCAGAATGGAAGTAAACGGTGTGTAAAAGTTAGTGATGATTTTAATCATGAAATTTATGGAGTTGGTCATCACCAAGCACATGCTGCTAATGCTTTCTTTTCAAGTAATCACGATGAAGCACTTATTATAACAATGGATGGTGGTGGAATAGAATTAGATGGTCAATCAACTTGTAATACTATTTGGAAGGGTGTTGGAAATAAAATAGAACCTATAGCAATCATACCACAACAAGAATTAAATATTGGGAATGTTTGGTCAAGATTTACAAAGGATATATTCGGTTTAAATACAGGATACCCATATGGTCATCAAGCTGGTAGTGTTATGGCACAAGCTGCTATGGGTGATAGACAAAAGTTTAGAAATTGGATAGATTGGATGGAGAAACAGCATGGTAAAAGTGCTCCTGGTTACTTTTTTGTAGACCATTTATATAAATTTTTAGATGAAACTACTTTAAGTGGTATGGGTGATAAAGAAGTTGAACAATTAAAATTTGATATCGCTGCTGGTTTACAACAATGGACAGAAGATACTATGAAAGACCTTGTTCAAACAGGATTAGATAAATATAATTCAAAGAACCTATGTTTATCAGGTGGTGTTTCATTAAATTGTGTTGGTGTTACAAAGATATATGATTGGTTTGATATTGATAGTATTTACACCCCACCGGTGCCATACGATGCTGGGTTATGCTTAGGTGCTGCTCAATATGTATATCATCAAGAGTTAGATAAACCAAGAGTTGTATGGAGTGATAACAGCCCAACTTATTTAGGTGAAACATATGGAAAAGATAAAGTTGATGAGGCTTTAGAAAAATATAAAGACCAAATAATTGTAGAACAATGTGATGATGATAGAGTGGTAGAGTTATTAGATGAGCAAAATATAATATCAGTATTCGGTGGCGGTTCAGAATCAGGTAGAAGAGCTTTGGGTAATAGAAGTATTTTGGCAGATCCTAGAAGTCCTAGCATGAAAGATAAGATTAATGAAAGAGTGAAACATAGACAATGGTATAGACCATTTGCTCCATCTATATTAAGAGAAGAAGTTAAAAATTGGTTTGATAAAGATGTAGATAGTCCATATATGTCTTTCTGTTTAAAATTTAAAGAAGATAAAAAAGATAAAGTTCCAGCAGTTATTCATTTTGATGGTACTGCTAGACTACAAACTGTTTCGGAAAAAGATAATAAATGGTATCATGGATTTATTAGCAAATGGTTTAAAACATCTGGAGTACCTATCGTCTTAAATACAAGTTTTAATGACAGAGAACCAATTGTAGAAACACCTGAACATGCTATAAATTGTTACATGGGGACTAACATAGATTATCTCTATTTTTTTGATTTTGGTCTATTAATTAAAAAAACTAAATGATAAAAATAAAATTATCAGATCCCCAAAACATGAAATGTTTTAGTGGGCTCATTCACACTAGAAATTTACTAAGAGATTATAGTATAGAAATAACTGATTCTGAGGATTATGATTATGAGTTTATAGATCACACCAAATTTATAAATAACTCACTTACATTACATGATAGCATAGATTGGGGATTAGAAGAGTTATCTAAAAAGTCAGGTGATTACTTCTTATTTCATGGTGGAGATTCGACTTCAATTATGGGTGTCTATGAGGTTTTTGCTAAGTCAAATGCTAAATATCTGTTTAAAAAACAATTGTTATCTCAAGAAGATTATAAAGAAAAAACAACTATAAACAAATGGTTTTTTGAAAAAGGTTCAATTTTAGATAGAGGTTATGATATACCAGATAATATATATGATAGAATAAAACTTACTGGTTATAATGTTGCACATAACTGGCCTCATCTACAAAAAATGCAAGTCGGTAATGTAGACAGAGATATAGATGTCTGTGCTATATATCAAGGTATATTGGATAATGGTAATATGGATCATCAATTAAGAAGTGATGTTCTTTACACTAAACATAGAAATGGAGCTTGGAAAGAGTTAGAGAAGATTAAAGATAAATATAATATAGTCAAAGGTCAATCATCGCCACAACAATTTGTTGAAGTAATGAAGAGGTCAAAAATCGGATTATCTCCATTTGGTATGGGTGAGTTATGTTATAGAGATTTAGAATTAATTCAATGGGGATGTTTATTAATCAAACCCGACATGAGTAAAGTTATAACAGAGCCAGACTTCTTTAAACCTATGGAAACTTATGTATCAGTTAAACCAGATTGGTCTGATTTAAATGAGACTATTGAAAAAGTGCTTGCTAATTACAAAGATTATGAGTATATTATCAACAATGCTAGACAGAAAGTAGTGGAGATGTATTTATACGAAAATGTCTGTATGTATTGGCACAATTTTTTTGCTAACCTAAGTGGGATAGAGAATGAATAAAATAACATCAGTAATACCAACCTATAATAACTTACCATTTCTAAAACTAACTGTTACATCAATTAGACAGAATTGCTATTATAATGATATGCCAATCTTTATCTTTGCTGAGAATTGTACGGATGGTACAAACGAGTGGTTAGCACAAAATGCTGATAAACTTGGTATTGATTATCATATAGAAAATGATGGGGATAGAGAAAATCAACGAGGTATCGGTGGTGGTATTGATTTATGTGTTAGTCATGTTAAAACTGAATTTGTTAATATATTACATTCAGATTTTTGGTTAGGTCCTAATCAAGACATTGAATTATTAAAACTATATGATGATATCAAACCAGGTGAAAGACTAATTGCTTCTTCATTTAGAGTTCAGCCGAACATATTTCCAAACGATCCTCCATATAGACCTGGTACTATATTTGTTGATTTTGATGAGTTTGGTGTTCATGATACAGACTTTGATGGTGATTATTTTGACCAATGGTCTAATGAATTTACTAAAGATAATGATATTCAAATTAGAAAAGCTGGTGGTGCTGGATACTTCTGTAGAACAGAAGACCATATAAATATTGGTGGTAACGATCCTAGATTTCAACCTATGTATTGGGAAGACAAAGACCTTTTTATGAGAATGCAAATGGAAGATTACAAATTTGTAATGACAAGTAAATCTCTTATCTGGCATTTTACTTCAAGGACATCGAGGTTTCCTGATGGAACTAAGAATTTAGATAACAACCAACGACCAGCACATATAGTAAGATGGGAACAAAGAGCTATGCAAAGGTTTATAGAGAAGTGGGGTATGTTACCTCAAGAAGATAAAGACACATTTGTTGTACCCATTACTGGTACAAATAACCAAAATAAAATAGAGTGGCCATTTTAATGAAAAGAACACTAATAATAGGACACCGTGGCTATATAGGTTCACGATTAGTTAAAAGTATCGTTGCTGATGGGATTGACATTAATTGGTTTAGAGGTGGTGATAAAGACATTGATTTTAAAGATTTGACACGAGAATATTACTCAGAGTATGATAATATAATTTTACTTGCTGGTCATTCAAGTGTAAAAATGTCTGAGGGTAATTTAAATAGTTGTTTTAACAATAATGTTAGAAACTTTATTGATTTACTAGAGAAGTTAGATAAACAGAAATTAATATATGCTAGTTCATCGAGTGTATATGGCTCGGTTGGTGGTAAGACAGTTAATGAAAAGTACTTTGGATTTGAACCATACAATCAGTATGATATATCTAAACATGTGGCAGACTTGTATGCTCAAAAGTCTGATGTTGAGTATTATGCTCTAAGGTTTGGAACTGTAAATGGATACTCTTCATTTTTAAGAAGTGATGTGATGATAAACGCTATGGTCAATAGTGCTTTAACTGATGGTCATATTAAACTTTACATCAAGGATACGATGAGGCCAATATTAGGTATAAATGATTTATGTGGAGCAGTAAAAACTATCGTAGAATCCGATGAAGACAAGAGGGGGCTATATAATTTAGCATCATTTAATAAAACTGCTGAGCAGATTGCTTATGAAGTGGCTGGTATTATGGGAGTTGAAGTTAAGGAATTTGAAGTAGATCCATCACAAATTAAAAATACAAAAAATCAAACTAAAGCTTATAACTTTTCAATTTCAACACTAAAGTTTAGACGAAAGTTTAAATTTAAATTTAAAGATAGTGTAGAAACTCTAACAAAAGAATTAAAAGATAATTGGAATAAAATGGAAAAAACAAATAGAAGTGAAGTAAAAGATTATGAGTGATTACAAATCATTAGATAGATGTTTATGTTGCAATTCAACAGACATTGAAATACTGTTAGATTTAAACAACCAACCTTTAGCTAATTCATATCATGACAACACCAAAGTAATGGATGAGTACCCACTTGGTGTTAACATATGTAACAATTGTTATCACATTCAGTTGACTCATGTTGTTAATCCTGATTTATTATTTAAGGACTATCTGTATGTTAGTGGCACCACACAAACTCTACACGGTAATATGAAATGGTTTGTTGATTATGTGCTTGAACAAACTACATTTGGTAAAAGTAATAGTGTATTGGATATCGCTTGTAATGATGGAACACAACTGAATTATTTTAAAAATGAGGGTTTCAACACATATGGAATTGATCCTGCTGAAAATCTACATAAGTTGAGTTCAAAGAACCACGATGTGGTTTGTGATTATTTTAATTCAGATAGTGTTGGTGATAGAGTTTTTGATATTATAACCGCACAGAATGTATTTGCTCATAATAGTAATCCAAAGGAATTTTTAGACGAATGTGAAAAGATAATGCATGATAATTCCGTACTTTACATTCAGACCTCACAGGCAGAGATGATATTGAATAATCAATTTGATACAATCTATCATGAACATGTATCATTTTTTAACATCAATTCTATGAATGAGTTGGTCAAGAGAACCAATTTGACCTTAACCGATGTTATCAAAACGCCAGTTCATGGTATAAGTTATTTGTTTAGATTTACTAAAAATACATTTGAAGGTAGGAGAAAAGTCTTTAATGAAATAGAGGTAGAAAAACAAAGAGGTTTATTAAGTAAAAAAACTTACAACGAATACACAAAAAACATCACAGAGTTAGTGTCAGATTTTAAAGAGTCAGTTGAAAACTCTAAAAGAGAAGGTTTTAAATTAGTTGGATATGGAGCAGCTGCTAAAGGTATGACATTCTTAAACTTTGCTGGTGTTAAATTGGATTATATCATAGATGATAATGAGTTAAAACATAATCTCTATACACCAGGTACGAATACTATTATTAAACCAAATGGGTTTTTGAAACAATTCAAAGAAAATGATAAGATATTATTCATACCATTGGCTTGGAATTTCTATGATGAAATACAAGAGAGAATATTAAAAACAAGAGACAACAAAAACGATTGGTTTCTTAGGTATTTTCCAGAAGTTAAATTGGAGAGAAGATGAGTTACATAACAAACATAGATACTTTATCAGCATTATTAGATAGGTTGATATCCGAAAATATAAAATTATACTTCTTCAAAAAAGATGGCATTGATGAAAACATTGAACATCAAGAGAAAGTAATATCATCGATAAAGGATAGATTATTTGTATTGTTTGATGATGTTTATCGTGAAGGAGAGTATGAATATATATCTGAATTAAGAACTTATAAACCAGACGATATAGTTGAAACACTTGAGGAGTTAATTCATAATGATATTACAACCGGAGAAGGTGATAGGGCTAATTTAAAAGAAGCAACATCTGATAATCCATCATTAGAACATTTTACAAGAAATCATAAATTAATTAGAAAGGCTAATGAGAACAGAGCTGTTGCTAAAAATAAATTAGATGAGCAATTTAAAGGTTTTATAGATGAAAACAATAAAAACTAATTGCGAATTTGCTTCAGAGTTAGTGTGTATAATCCCATACGCGTATTGGTTACATAAACAAGGTGAATTAAAAAAGGTAATAACTTCTAAGGGTATGAAATCATTTTATTATTTTTGTAATGATGTGGAAGAAAGATTTGAATATAGAACTTTTGATATAAATACAAATGGGCTTAATGATGTCCCAAATAATTGGATACATCATAATGCTGAAGCTGTATTCAATTTAGTGTACTCTGATTTAACGGAAAAACAACAATTTATGGTTAACGGTGTATTGGATTATACACAATGGACTCCACCACCATATAAAAAACATTATGATTCAAAACAATTTGATGATTTAAAACCTTATGTGGTTATAAATAATAATTACAACATTGAATTTGGAAATGATATCACGGAGTCAAGAAGATATTTTGATTTACAAACTTTAAGTGCTATGTTTTATTACTTTCACGAAAATAACTACAATGTGATATATAAAAGACCAGACAACACAGAGTTTACACCGGACCAGAACGAAATTGCTACTTTACAAGGTGGACATCGATTTTCTGAATTGACCGATCAAGGCACAATGAGTGACTATGGGTTGTGTGATTATTATGATAATGTGTTTAATTTAAATCAGATGGGGTATGATAATTATAATAAGTTTCAGATGCAGTGTTTTGCTAATGCTGAAGGATTTATAACTACTAATGGTGGTGGTGGAATTTTAACTTGCTATTTTGATAAAAAAGTCTTATTTTATGTACCACATGGAAAGGAATTAAGAAAAGGATATTTAACTAATGATAATTCATATGTAAATAAATTATCAAAAAACAATGTGCAAGTGGTGCATGATTATGAAAAAACAAATAATTATACAGAATTAATTAATAAAGTTAAGGAAATGTTTTAATGAATAAAGTAATAAGTTTTATACAACCCTCGCGTAATAATTTACGCTACTTAAAATGGTCTTACAATAGTATTAGAAAGAACTTGGGATACCGACATGAGATATGTTGGGCTGATGATTTCTCAGATGATGGAACTTGGGAATGGATGCAAAAAATTGCTAAAAAAGACCCGAATGTAAAGATACATCGTAACGAAGGACCAACTCGTTTAGGTCATACAATACTTTACGATACATTAGTAAATGAATATGCTACAAGTGATAT
>JGI24003J15210_10000783_pt1 | contig 13540 bp, 18 predicted proteins | sample LinPmetageLP28_FD_15210 | JGI IMG/M metagenome (IMG submission 15210)
AACCTATTCCTGATTGTATTTGTTGGGGTTCTTGCATTCTAGATATTGCCATAAATTTACCTTAATTCCTATGTTTACTTGGTTTTTGACAACAAATCAAGAGGTGGCATAAATACTTTTACATCTTGTGCCATGTCTTCATTTTTAAAACCCCTGCTTTCCCAGTCTTTTCTTTCCTTAAAAAGCTCTCCTGTTTCTTTATGTCTATATGTTGTTTCAACTTTTGTAGGCTCCATAATTTTCATTAGTCTATTTCTCCTTTTTTAATGTTTAGATAACTAATAGCTATATCAAACGAGTCTGTAGTGCTTGCTTGTATTGTAAAGGCTTTGCCGCCTTCTATTATTAATGGTTGTGTTAATAATTCTGTTGTCGTGTTAGCTGTTAATTGTGCAGATTTTATAGCTGTAATACTGTTGTTAGTAACAGTCACAGTAGGTGTTCCTGCAGATGTAACAAGAATAGATTTTATAATGTAAGTCTCACTAACTAAAGGATTTCCTGCTCCTAATGGAGACAAAGCACTTCCGCTTGTGCTGTTATCTATGCCTGCAAATTTATATAAATTTGATACTGTCATTATTCTAAAAAGAAACTCTTAGCTTCTATCTCCTGCTTTACTTCTTCTTGAAAAGAAGAATTTAATTTTGTTATTACAGAATCTAAATCTCTAACTAGTGATTGTATATTTTTTTGTTCATACTCTTCTGTAGCTCTAGTTAATGATTGTACAATTTTTGCCATTATAAAATACTTATTAGTCCCCCATTCATAACGGCTACTCTACCACCGTCAAAGAAATAGACTCTACCACCATCAGCTAGACCATATCCAAATCCATCTTTAGCCCCTGTTGATGCTGAACTACTATAACTAGCTCCACCACCTTGATTTTGATTACCACCTCTTCTTGATTCTCGATTAGTTGCAGCCTGTGAAGGTGAAACAGTTTGAGTGTAAGTACCATATTGATTTGAGCTAGCAGTTCCTGTCGTGTTAGGGTCATAATTAAACCCTCCCCTGTCATCACTTGTCGTAACACCAGTGGTAGTATCAGTGCCCGTAGTATCCGCAGCAGTTTGATTTTCCGCAGCAGTAGTCTCAGCTTCTTTTTTCTTTTTAAACAATCTTGATATAATAGTATCTTTTTTCTTTTTATTTTCTTCTTCTTCATCGTATATAAAATCTGCTTTACCCTGTGCATTTAAGAAATCTGCTTTAGCTGCTTCAAGAGCGGCTATTCTTTTACCTTTATTTTCAGCAGACATTTTTTCTTTTGCCATTGCAATTCTTTTATCAAAACTTTCTGCAGTTAATTTATTAGCATTGTAACCGGCCATTACATTACCAGCTGTGTCGTAAGCACCATCGCCTTGAACAATTTGTCCAATGTCATTAACCAATATACCTTTACCACCTAATTCATTTTCTAATATCGATCTTCTGTTTGTTGGAAGTAAATCATTTACAAAATTACCGGCAGCATTAAGTCCTCTTCCTAAAAAACTGTTGGTTAAATATTTTTCCATTATACCAGCTATACCTTTTTTAGGACCTGATTGATTTAAACCAAAATATTCTGGGTAGTTATCTTTAAATTTATCTAATTCTGTTTGTGAGCTGTAAGCAAATTCACTAGGTACAGTTTCGTATTGTCCCTGTGCGCCGTAATTCATTCTATTGTCTTGAATTAAATCGTTTCTAGTACGCATTATTTCTGCTCTTCTTTCAGGAGTCATGGGAGTCATAGCATTATTAGAAGCGGCTAAATTGTATTGAGACTGAGCTCTTTTTATACCCATATTATTTATTTCAGAAGAATATCTTGGGTCAGTAGAATTAGACCCACCATAAAGAAAAGAGTCTTCCATAAGATTAGTATAACGAGTAGGGTCATAGTTCTTGTTTACGATTGAGTTAGGGTTAGGATTATAAACACTAAAATTATCTGCAGCATTTGTATTAGGTATACCAAAAGAAGGTGTAGATGCGTCTTGTCCGCCACCTTGAACCGGTAACTCAAAAGGATTTTGTAAATACTTTTGTTGTGGGATATATTTAAAACCTCTATCTCGTATCTCTTGGTCAGTAGCCATTATCTTCTTCCTCCTGGATGTATATCTAATCTAAACGTTCCTAGTTTCCAATCTTCTCCAACAGCAGTATTCGCTACCTCTAGTGCAATTTGTCTGGCTCTTACACGTATATCTTTTTTAGTTGTAGAGGATGAACAAGTAAAACTGTTTGTAACCTGTGTGCTATTTGGATAAATTCTTGTTTTAAATTTGACTGCTGTGTTTCCTGTTTGATCAATAAAATCTGGTATAAATCTACTAATTCTCATTATAAATTCTCCGTCACCTCTAAGGTCAGGCATTCCTACAGTTTGTCCCGTGCTACTTCTACGTTGGGTAATATCAAAATCACCAGAAATAATGTTAGCAAGTATTGCAGTAACAGATCCACCAGAATCAACTTGATCGGTCCCTGTTTCCTGTTCATAGTATATAGTAATTCCGTCCGTGTTACCAATGACATCATAAGAAGCGTTGTCGCTAGCTGTATAATAAGTTGCGTTAGGTAGATTAAATACTGCAGAATCTTGCCAAGCAGTTCTTGCTAAAGATCCAGTAGTCCATATAGGTTGTTTTGCTGTTGAGTCTAAATAGTTATATGTGACTTGTCTGTTAACAACAGTTGATCCGGCGTTACAATAGAACCAAGTTATCTCTCCAAACAAATTNTTTAAACCNGCATTAATAAGATCTCTTGCTGTTGTATTTAAATTATCAAAAACAAAGTCTTCAACTAAACATGGCATGGATCTTAATTGACCGTCATATGTAAAGAAACCATTTTCAGACATCCAGTAAGAAGAACCATTGACTTCAATAGCAGCATTCTTACCAATCAATCCACAGTTAGTTCCTACTTGTTGAAAAGAAAATGTAAAAGGTGCTCCAACAAATTGCATTAAAAATAATGCTGTATCTGTCCAAACATAAATTGCATCTCTACCTTTAATAGCTCCCATAATTCTAGATCCGTCGGCAAGTCTTTGTGTGCCTGCGGTATTGTTTGCGGTGACAGTATAAGAATCTGATTGATCAATACTTTCTTGATCCGAAAATCTAATAAACATATCGTCTTGTGTACTACTATTACCTACAGTTGTTTCTGTTCCAAAAAATACTAAATGCCTATCTGGTGTTGACACTAGCATGTGTCTTGATTTTGTAGGAGCGTTTGGTATAATAGTTGCTCTTGTATCAATGGCATTAGTAGGTGCACCGTCCCATTCAAAAACAGGACCGTTATAAATTAATGCAATAAGTTTTGTACCGTAATTATCTAACACCCATAAACCAGGTGATATAGTAAAATCTGCTGTAGAAGCATCACCCCAAGCAACATAGTCAGAAATATTTGTAACTGTATCTCCACCACTGTGTGCTGCCTTAGTTGTACCGTTTACTTCTCTAGCTCCTCCGCTTAAAACTCCCGTAGCTGTATTGTTAGCTGTGTAACTAATATCTTCTGATCCAATTCTTATTTCTCCAGAAGAAGGAAAGGCAGTAGAACTAGTTAAGGGTATATCGGTTACGGTGTCATTAATACCTGAAGCTAGTGTTGTAGTTGCAGCACCACCAGCTTGACCGCCATAGTTTGCAGTTCCCCATCCAAAACCACCTAGTTGTTGTGAAGGGCCTACGTTGTAATAACAAAGAACAGAAGCTGATCCACCGTTAGTTACAGGTGTTCCTGATTCTACAGTAGCCATAGTCACTGTAAATGTAGTGGCACTAGGTACAGACGTTACCATAAATTTTAGATCTTCAAATGAAGCATTGGTAAAAGTAGAACCTGATAAACCAGTTACACTATCAAACAAAACAATGTCGTCTTCTATTAATCCATGAGTCCCGCTACATGTAATAGTAACAGTATTTGATGAAGCTGTAGAAGTAAAATTAGCTCCTGTTAAAGTTGCTCTAATAGGATGAATATCATAATATATATCTCCTTGAAGAACGTATAAAATTCTATTGGTTCCTATAGCAGCATATTTAACAGCATCATTGTTTTCCCAATGATGTATAGCTCTTGCAGCACCTGTTAATTTACTTGTACCTTTTTGACTCCAGCCGCCTATTTTTTCAGGACTACCGTACCTAAAACGAACATTATCACCATCAAACCACTGCCCTTCGGCTCCTGTTTCTGTGACTTGTTTGTTAAATCCTGGTGCAAATCCTAATTTTTGTAGCATAATTCTACTCTACTTTATCAATTATTAAATTCCAAGACAAATTATCTAGCAATTCGTCTAGGTTAAAATCCCTTTTATCCGTAGATTTAACGTACTCGTTTAACTCTTCGGTATCAAATATAATCCATTGATTAATTGTTTCAAAAACCATCTTATCAGATTTTGATCTAAAGTAACCTGTTTTTTCAGCTCTATTATTAACTTCTTTTAAAGGGCGTATATCAAATTTAAAAACTTGGTTACCATTTTTTAGTCTCCCCTCTACGTCCCAAATTTCTTTTTCTTTTTGTTCTAAGGTAGCTAAGATAGGGTCTGATAGATAACTTATGAATTTTTGCATTTTCTAAAACTACCAGGTAATCCTAAATGCGGTCTTTTATCAAACATGTTTTGTTGAGAACCAGGTGTTGTAGAATTATTGTAATGTAGAAATACTTGAACACACTCTTCACCAATAAAAGGTTTTCTCCAATGTTCTAATTCACATCCAGAATAAACCAACATGTCTCCTGGACTAAGATCTACTTTAATACCTTTAGCTTTACTTTCAGTAGTAATTTTTTTACCATCAGGTATACCTACATTTTCATCTGGACTTAAATATATAGGCCACGGATCTCCTCCAAGATTCATAGTGGTCGATATCTCACAACTAAATCTATCTTTATGTCTAGTTAGTTCATCACCTTTTTTATATAATCGTGCGTAAGTATAAGCTGGATATAACCTTAACCCTGTTGCTTTTTCCATTGCTGGCTGACATTTTAACATTAAAGTTTCCATTGCTACATCAGCATAATGAGAATAGGTGTCGGGTATCTGTTGATTCTTAGGTTCGTATATACCTAATGTATGATCAAAAGGAGATATATAATTTGCTTTTCTACAAGTGTCATAAACTTGTCTTTTCATAGAAAAGTAATTTGCAAGAAATGATGCTAAATCTTTTGATATTGTTTTACGAATTATTGTATATTTTTTTGTTTTAAACGACATCTTTAAAAATTTACATGGTTACAATTAAAACTAATTCCGTACTTTGCTTTTTCTTCTAAATTTCTTTTACTACATCCATGTTTTAAAAAAGAACTAAATATTGCAAAAGAACCTTTTTCTGGTTTAAGTTCTTCATTTATTTCCGGAAATTCTAAAACCTGAGAATGTTTATTTAAATAAATAACACCTGAAAAATAACAACCCTGATGATTATGAAATTTTGTATAGTGGCTCAGACCATTTACGAGACCCCAAGATTCAATTAATTTGTATTGAGATTTCGGCATGTCCCTATCTACTACATCAAATAGTTGCCACATTAATTTTAAAAACTCTTTGTCTTTATTAAAATGGGTAAAACTTGTCATAAAACCTATAATGTTAGTTGCAAAATTTCTATTATCTTTTGCAACGCAACCCTCTTCAATACTTTCTATAAGGTACTTTGCATTTATATCTTTAAACTTACCTTTATAAAAAAAATAATCGTGTTCTATTGTGCTATTTATTTGTTTATTTATTATCATTTTATTTAAATGGGTACCCTAAACTCCACATTACCAAAGAGTATCTTGTACCGCTTGTTACTGGTTTAACTCTATGCCAAACAAATGATGGAAATACAACAATAGAACCTTTTGGCAATATTTCGTTGCATTGTCTAACATGTTCGGTTTCATTTCTTTTAGAAGGATGGTAATTTCTAAAATCAAATTCTAATTCTCCTCCTCTATATTCTAGTCCATCTGTTAACTGACATGTCATAGATAATTTTCTAACCTTACCGTTTTCAGGTCCGTCAATTTTGTATGTGTCGCTGTGGGAATCACAATGCCAATCATAATATTGGTTTAATTTATATTTTGTAAACTGGCAAGTTTCAGATCTGTCCCACGTATAATTCCAACCAGCCATTTTATTTGCATGATGTAAATAAGGGTGCAGCTGTTGATATATCCAAAGGTCGTCTAACCAAACAACATCTGAGTTTCTTATTTGTTTTATTTCGTTAATATCATTTTGAGACAACACACTTTTTTCATCGTAATCTCCTGTTCTTGCAAAAGATTCTTTTTTAGAAAGACCGTGTTTAATTATGTCATCACATATTCTTGGGGGTATGGCTGATCGAAAATACCAGTAATAATTTTTTAATGTCATTCTATGCTTGTGTTGAAAGAAACTACTATTTTAGTTTTTTTACTGTTATGAGAACTAGATCTATGTAGATAAAATGCAGGAAAAGTTAATATGCTTCCTACAGTAGGTGGGTTGTTAGTAAAATTCATCGCATACAATTCAGTAGGTGTTTTATCAGTATTTTGTAAATATAAAACATTTGTAAAATTAGCGTGTGTATGTGTATGCCAATCATGCTCATCACCTTTTGAATAAACTTGAAACCAATAATTTTGCAGAATTAATTTTCTACCACCCCATAAACTAGAAAAACTTTTTTTAAAAGGCTCTAAACATTCATTCCATAAGTAATCAAAGTATTCTCTTTTTTCATTCTTATCTATTCTCCAATCTGTGCTTGAAATATCATCGTGTTTTTTTGATCTGCATTTTTTAATTAACTTTAAAGTTTTATTAATTTGATCTTTATTTAATCCATCCCATCTCATTATCTTATGTTGAGCATTGTATTTTATAATATTTTTATTTTCTAATGACATCTATAGCTATTGAGTATCTTTCTTCTGGTAAATGTAATGGACTAGAGTGTACTAATTTACTATCAAAAGTCAACAATGAATTTTGTGGACATTCTTTAATGGTTACTTTTGTATCAGATTCTTTAAACATTGTACCCATATTAGATTTGTTTTCTAAATAATAAACTATGCTTAAATCTACGTCAGGATGTTGATGCCAACATAAATCTTCTCCGGTAACTTTATTTACCCAACAACTTGTAATTTTATATCCGTTTGTAATTAATTTTATGCTATCTAAAAAAATTTTAAGTTCTTTCTTTTTATGTAAATTAGGTGGAGACTGTAATCCAGGAAATCTATCCCCTAAATCTTTAACTTCTGTTTTACAAAATTTAAGTAATTTAAGTCTTTCTTTTTCTTCTAAAATATTTTTATATATATTCATAAAGAATTGTTTGAATAAAATTCATAGATTCTTTTTGTTCGTTATTAATTACATACATATTGGTTGAGGGAAATATAATAAACATATTGTTTTTAAGTTCAATATCCCATGATCTACCTTTTCTTCTATTGTCGTCATAGTATATTTTAACTAAACAATCTTTTACATCTACTCCATATAAAAGAGTAAAATCAGGAGAATCTTTTAAATCTACAGGGTCTGTATCAAAAATAGGAAAAGTTTTTTCTCCAGGATCATATCCATTTCCCCATGTTTTCTTTTGTATTAAATCTATTTTATATTTAAGTCTTACATGATCTAGTATGTAAGTATTTAACATGTCATAATTTTTAGAGAACGGGAACTCAGATTCTTTAAGAAAAGAATACAATATATCTTTTGTTAATTGATCTCTATTTATTTCAAAACCTTTAGGCATTGAAACATTTCCATAAATCAGTGCTTGTTCTGACAGTATTTTTTTATTCATAGCTTTCTAATACTTTATATATTAAGCGTAAGTATTAATCAAGTTCCATGTCTGGTTTTCTTCATCCCAATCATAAGCCCAAAAATGAGTTCCTGCATTATTTTGTTCTTGTTGTTCTGCAGTTATTGAAGGAGCTGCACCAATAGGTGATTGCCACACAGCTTGCGTATCATCAAATACCCAAGAGTTGTATGGTTTAGGTGGATAAAAAATATTTTTTGATGAATCCCAAATATAACCTACAGCTGCGTAATTTCCTCTAAAAGGAGTTCCGCCAAGTGTGTGTTGGTTTTCATGTGTGTTGTAAGATGTTTGAATCCATTGATTAGCAGGCCAGTTACAATGTGTTTCTAAATATTGTTGACCTATTGATTCTGTTTCCACACCTTCAGAGTTTTGACAGTTAGTGTCATCCACTACTTGAACTTCAAGAACTTGGTTGTCATCAGTTATTTTTGCAAAATGTGCCATTGTTACTCCTTATTGAAACCTGTACCTTATAATTACTTTACCGCTACCTCCGGTTTTGCCTCTTGGTCCTGGATTTTGTCCACCACCTCCGCCGCCGCCACCGCCGGTATTAGCTTGTCCAGTTTGAGCCGTTGTACCTGTTGGTCCACCTCCTTGACCTCCACCACCAGATCCTCCGGTTCCACGTCCTCCGTGACCGCCGCCACCTCCACCACCTGATGTGGTTGTAGATGATCCAGTAATAGATAAAGCTTTTCCAGCTCCTCCTGGTCCTCCTGCTGTAGGAGCGCCTGGTGATCCTGCTGCAGTGGCTCCGCCGCCACCGCCTCCGGCAGATTGACCTCCGCCGCCTCTTCCAGTTCCGCCATTATTTCCTTGAGGGGGACTTACTGGAGGTTGATTTCCTGATCCTGCTGGGTGTCCACCACCTGGGTCAGAACCACCGCCCCCACCACCGGACCCTCCGGGTCTTCCATTTTGACTAGTATCTCTGTGACCACCGCCACCACCGCCAGCAGATGTAAAACCTACACCTGATGAAGTAGAGCCATTTGATCCTGCTGCGTTAGCGAATGCCGGTGAACCAGCTCCTCCTGCTCCTCCGCCACCAACTGAAATAGGGTATCCTTGTGCACTAACAGGTGTACCACCTGTTCCTGGATTAGGGTAGTTGAAACGGTTTCCTCCTGCGCCACCGCCTCCGGCATATGCTCCGCCACCTCCACCGCCGCCAGCAATTACTTGCCAATCAACTGTGTTAGATCCTCCGGCGTTTCCAACAGATTGAACTGTAAACGTACCACCACCTGTAAAACTGTGAACTTTGAAATCTCCGTCAGTGGATATAGAACCACCGGTTGCTGTAATAAATGTAGCGTTAGTTGCTCCTCTAAATTGACCTATAGATATTGCACCTGAGCTTGGAATAGGGCCATTAGGTGCGGGTGATCCTGAAGGAACATTTGATCCACCTGCATAATATTCATCAAGTGAGATAGGATTAGAACCTCCAAACTCGGATTGAATATCGCTTAGTCCGACGTTGTTACTAGGGACGGCCATTATTAATTATCCTTATTTGATAAACTGTCTACCTTGTCTTGTAATTGTTTTACTGCTTCAATTAATAGACAAGTTAGTCTATCGTATTTAACTGCTTTTACACCGTCAGATCTTTGAGCAACAGCTTCTGGTAAAACTTTTTCTACTTCTTGAGCTATAACACCTACATCTTTTTTTCTAACAAAGTAACCATCTTCGCCACCTCTTTTATCAATATAAGATTTTTTCCAATCAAATAAAACCCCATTTAATTTTTTAAGTGCTTCTAGTGGATTTGGAATATTTACAATATTTTCTTTAAGTGCAATATCAGAAGAATAAAAAGCAGTTACATCGTTGGTAGCTCTTATTTCTCCAGTTGTTCCTGAAGGCGCAGTTCCTACACCAAAAGAATCTACTTGAGTGTCTTCAAATTCTACGTTACTTGCTGTACCTAATCCTAAAGAAGTTCTAGCAGTAGCACCAGTTTCTAAAACAAAATTAGAACCATCACCAACAATGATACCACCATCAGTTACAGCTAAACCTGCTACATCCGCTAATTGCGCATCATATGCCTGTACGTCACTTCCAATAGCTACACCAAGAGAAGTTCTTGCAGTAGCGCCATTTTCAGCAACAAATGTTGAACCGTTACCAACAATTATATTACCATCAGTAACTGCTAAACCTGCTATTGCAGCAAGTCCGGCGTCGTAAGCTTGAACATCAGTTCCAACAACTAAACCAGAAAAATTATCGTTAAGTTGATAAAGTCCAGTATTTGTCGCAACACCATCAAGATAAATAATTTTCCAACCTTTATCTGTTGCTGAATAAGTAACTGTTGCACCTGAACCCGATGCTGCTTTTAATTGAACTGTATGACCACCCGAAGTGCCATTTTTTATAAAATAAAAATTTTCTGTAAGTACAGGAAATGTTACAATTCTGTTTCCAGAAATTGTCCCTGTTAATTCTAAAACTCTTTGTTGAGCAGTACCTGTTAAAGCACCGTCATCTATATCTAAAGCTGTAGTTCCTGCACCACCTGCAATATCTACTGCTAGGTGACCGCCTGTAAGTTGTTCTACAAGATTTAAATTTGCGTTAGTTTTTGTTCCCCATGTACCAGCATTTTCGCCGGTTGCCATTAATTCTATACCTAGATCTGTGTATGTTGATGCCATAATTTTTTTCTCCTAAGCTACGTGTGTTACATCTGTATAAGACGTAATTCCTGTTATGTCAATATCTTTGTATGCCAATGTTCCAAAGCCTGTTGTACCTATTTCTGCAGTTACTTCAAGACCCGTTAATCCTACAACATCAGCAGGCGTAATTGCGCCAACGCTTGCCGTTGCACTTAAACCTGTTAATGGAACTCCTATTTCAGGAATGATTGCGCCAACACTTGCAGTTACTGCACTAGGTGCAGTTAATAAAACTCTTTGTGCTAAATCAGCTACTGCAGCTCCGACTGCTGAAGTAACACTTAGTCCTGTTATCCCTACAACATCAGCAGGTAAAATTGCTCCAACACTTGCTGTTGCAGATACTCCAGTTAATGGAACTCCTAGTTCTAATGTAATTGCTCCAACACTTGCTGTTGAAGATACTCCTGTTAATCCTACAACATCGGCAGGTGAAATTGCTCCAACACTTGCTGTTACTGCACTAGGTGCAGTTATTCCTATAACGTCAGCTGGAGAGATTGCTCCTACACTTCCTGTTATTGACAGTCCTGTTAATTGAACTAATTTATTAAATGAATCTCCATAAGGTTCTTCACCCCAACCGTTTCTACCCCAACCAACTAATGTACCTGCATTATCAAAATCTCCTAATTCAGAAGTCATTTGACTTGGAGCTGTTAATGGTACCTCTAAAAGTTCTTGTGTAGTCAAAGATCCAATACTTGCAGTTACTGCACTAGGTGCAGTTAAAGGCATGAAGAAAAATCCTTGTGCAATAATTGAACCTACTGAACATGTTAATGCTGCAGGCGTAGCACCTGTTGTTCCAATCTTAACAGAATACTCAACACCCCAACCAGAATTTCCAAATTCTTGTCTGCCCCAACCCTCATCATTAGATGCTTCAGATAAATCACCTACTGCGCTTGTTAATGTTGATGGTGCTGTTAAAGATGCGAGAGAAGTTAAGTCAAGACCTACAGACCCTATTGAAGTTGTAGTGTTTGATGGTGCAGTTAATGGAACGGTTATTATTTGAGCAGCTGTAATACTTCCAACACTAGAAGTTGCAGCAGAGGGTGCTGTTAATTGAAATACAATAGGACCTTGGTCGCCCCATTCGTTTTGTCCCCAGACGCCTGTGCTCCAAGTTGTAGCCATAAGGAGTTACTCCTTATGCTATTCTAACTATAGCTGTTGTTGCTGCTTTAGCAGGAAACTGAATTGTAAAAGTTCCGCTTGAAACTGTTTTATCTCCACCAAATGCTACCGCACAAACTGCAGGGTCACCAGTTGCAGTATCATTATAAATCAAACATCCATTAGCTGTGAATGAAGCTGAAGTAAAACTAACGTCTTCAAAATCAGCACAAGCTGTTGAACCATCTAAAGATGGAGTAATGTTTGTTAATGCTTTTCCACCTGCTGTGTATGCAGATCCAGAAGCATTAGTAATTTCATTTGATGAACTGTAAGCTGTAGTCGATGCACTTAAAGTAGCTGAACTTGTATAAAGTGCAATTTTAAAACTGTTTCCAGTTGATGCCGTGAAGTTATGTGTTGCAGTCATAAGTTGATTTTTAAAACTGTTACATATTGCCGATGTTATTGCCATAATTTTTTCTCCTTATTTAGGGAGACGGGGACTTAACTTGTATTCTGACAGTTCCGTCAGTGTAGTCGTCTCGTCTTCGTCTTCCAAGCTGCATTCCTGCAAACTGTTGTACTGCATTTTTATATCTATTTTCATAATATGTCAACATATCTATTGGACCTTTTAAAAATCCAAACGCTTCTACTAAACAAGCATATAAAAGACCTTGAGGAAAATAAGTGCTTAAATAAGTCTCTGCTGTCCCATCTGATCCTGAACCCAATCCTGTAGGATATTTATTATAATATACTCTAAACATGTAATTTGCATCTGGAGTAGGTGCTAAATACATACCTCCAGAAGTAGTTGTAGTATTACTCGTTGCTCCGCCAAACATAGCATAATATTTAGGAAGTCCTGTAACATCCTGTGCTGTTCGATCTCCTTCTGTGCCGGTTAATCTGTCTGTGTATTCTGATAAATACGTTTGATCTTTTTTTTCTAACCAAGTTCCTTTTCCTGTAGTAACAGAAGTTGAATCAAAAACTTCAATACCTCTTATAAACAAAGTTCCTGCAGGTGCATTAATAGTATTATCGTCTGCAACTAAAGTACCTTCTTGAACAAATCTATCAGAGTCCATTGGAAGCTCTTGATTAATTCTCATTTCTGCAGACATAATAAAACCATCTAAAACAGTTGTTGTAAAAACAGAATCATCTACTTCAGTATAATCTAAGATAGCTTGTTTTAATGTTGTGTATGTATATTTTGAAATTCCTGACATAATTAACCTCTATCATTTATGGGTCCAATTGTACACTGGAAACCACCTCCTGTTTCTGTACCCGATGCAGTGTTAGTTAACGTAACATTTATACCATCAAATCGTGTGGTTGCAGCTGGTTGACCTGTGCTTGGAACAGATGTTTCATTTAAAGAAACAACTTTATAACTACCAAAAATTTTTGCTAAATTAGAATGAGATCCAGCGACTGTAGATTCGGGAGAGACTCCTCTGTAAGGAGCGCTTGTTCCTCTAGTACAACCAGTCAATTGATTTGTAGATCTTCCTGTGTATTGTATAACTTCATTTTGATATGTTCCAACAAGAAGTGGGTCTGTTGTATCAGAAGAAGTTAAAACTTTTTCTATTACAATAAAACCTGAAGTAGGAAACTCAGATCCATCAGTTAAATTAATTGTAGTAGCTGTATCTGTTATTGCTCCGTTTAATGTTGTAGACATTTGTAATGTCGATATTGCAACACCACCCACTGTAGATTTAACATTTCTAAATCTTGCAAAATCATTTACTTGTAAATCACCATTTGGAAAATTAATTTTTAATGTAGTATTAGATGCAGTTACAAAAG
>JGI24003J15210_10000789_pt1 | contig 13500 bp, 4 predicted proteins | sample LinPmetageLP28_FD_15210 | JGI IMG/M metagenome (IMG submission 15210)
GATGTATGTAATCCAAACAACCTGTTCAATGATGTTTCACAAAGTCCAACAGACAAGGCCTTAGAAGATGAATTGGTAGCAGGATTCTTTAGTAATATCTCGAGATTCTTGACTATTGGATTTATGATGCGCGGTGGGCTCTTAGGTGAAGCCATGAGGGATACAGAAAACAGAAGAGAGTTCGGTAGAAGTTTTCAAAAGCTTTTCCGACTTAATTATGCAGACTCCCAAGATGAGCGAGACGCTAAGTATGGTGATGCATGGCGTATTACACAGTGGATTATGGATCGCGGAGATGATGATAACGAGGATGGAGTTGCAGACGCACAAGGTGTATATCCTGAGACTGTTGCCATCAAACAAAGAAAAGAAATTTTAGAAGGCGGAATGATTTATGATTTTGATCGCGTCAAAAGCGGCAAGGCTTCGTCTAGAAACGTTGTTTATCGCTATATTGATCAAGATGATACTTTCTCGTACAAGCAAAAAATAGCAGCATCAAACTTGAGACAGCCCAAGAAAACATTTGGATACAATCTTCAAGTAACTGAAAATATTGATGATGAGGGACCATCAGTGGAAGTAAACCTCAACACTCCTGTGCCAATCTCTCAAGTTGAAAATAGCTTTATGGAATCAAAAGGTTTTCAATACAAGGCAAACGAAAAACAAGATATCCGCAAAGCAGCCTTTCAAAATATTTTGTTAAGCCAAATTCCAATTGCAAAAAACTTCTCAAGTCTTTATGAGCAAATGTTTGAGACATCCAATAAAAAGATTGTCGAAGCATTGTTGACAAATTATTCAACCACACCACCCAGCTTACCAAATGGATACAAGTTTGGATATGAATCCGACAATCTAACAAAGGCATCATTTGAGTATACACCGTCTGAAGAGGAGGGTAAGCTTGGAAAGTTTGCAGGCCATCCTAGAGTCAGAGCTCTAGATCCCAAGATCTACGGTGGACGCTACTCTAGTCCCCCCTACTATGTTGAGCCTCGTAAGTTCACAGGATGGCTTGAGCTGGCAACTACAGCCTTTGAGAGTCAAGATGGTTGCGATCCAAAGACTCCACCATTACTGTCGTTTCAAGATATAGAAGATAGAGTTAAAAACCTAGGTTCCTCTCTCAGAAACGACCCGAGATTATCTAAGTCTAGAGATTGCGTATCTGTAAAGCCGTTTCACCTTCTTTTGGACAACAAGAGCAAGGCAAAACTTGATGGAGTTGTACGAACTACTTTACGAACATACATAGCAGAGTTTTTCATGAAAGGATATGGGCTTTTTTCTAACTTGCAAATAAGATCAGAAAATTTTGATGCTTCATTTTCTTCATATATAGCTAGAAAGATGCAATCAGAAATGCAAGAATTAGGAACATCTTTTTCCAACAGGAAAGTTAGAATTGTACGAGAGAGATATTGGTATACATTCTTAGAGCAATCCGTTGAAGCATATCAAAGAATGATTGATGTCGACGGAATTGAAGCTCCACCTGCAGTGCTTGACGCATTGAATAAAATTCAACTTGGCTTGGACAAGTATCGAGTGGTTGATAAGGAAATGAAGAAAAAACTGCGGAAAGAAATCAAAGATCTAATTCTTCGAAGACCCTCTGCTAATTATAACCCTTTAGAGGAGATAAATAAAGGCCCTAGATACAATCTAGCTATGGCTGTGGCTTTTCGCTTAGCTGATGAAGACGAAAAAGAGTCTTTCTTTAATGGAGAAGTTGAAGAGAAGGTTAAAACTAGAACAATTAGGTATGCCAAACTTAAAAAATTGCAGTTCTTCCAGAAAATATACTTTATTAAGTTGTTTGAAAAGGAGGCTCTTCTTATTATGTCGGAGTTTATTCGATCTGAATTAGACAGGATGTCTAAATTAGTGATTGATGGTCCCACAGACAAACCTTATTATTTTGATTTATATAAATCATTTTTTGGAATGAAGTCTTTTTTCCCTGAGTCCACCAGCCAAGTCGGCTTAAATTCTTATTACCTAGGAAAGCAAGAGGGAACACCAGATCCAGGATTAATTCCAACTATCAAGAGTTCTAATTTATCGCCCCCTCTGCAACCTGCCGATGAGCCCCAATACGTGATTGAGAGTTATGTAAGGTTGGTTGAGAGAGAAGCGGCGGATATACCAAGCTTTATCAGAACAAGACCAACGAAGATGATAGGAGCAGTATCTTTAACGGACATGTCTGGATTCGTAAGCGAAAACCTAGACAGGCTTGAGGGCAAAAATTTGTCTGATTTCTTTGGAGACCTTTCTTTTGTATATAGTGCTCGAATATTTGACTTGTTTGACAAAGGCTTTGCACTGAAAGGTGCAGTAGAAAGATTGGTAGAGCTAAATCCAGACAAAGAAGACATTATAAATAAAGCTTTCATGGATTATGTAATGCCCACTGTTCAGGTGCTGGGAGGACAACAGCCGACTGTCCAGCCTCTTGAAGAGCAAGTTGTTTATGACGAATCATTTATTCTAGAAGGCGAAAAACCAACTCCAACCGGAACAATCGGTTCGACTGGTGTCAAGTATGGCTTAAGGGTATCAATTGTTTTGCCTCAAGGGGCAATGACTTCTCAAGACATCCAAAAGCTAAAAACAAATAGTTCTTTTGTGAACAAGTCAAAACAAGAGAAGGCATTCTTGTTTGAAGATGGAACTGTTATGCTTCCACTGATCTCCACAGAGATGGATGTCATTGACGCAGCATTTGAAGACTTTGATCCATTCAGTGGTACTGAGCGTTATGATTTGGAGTGTTTAATAAATAAGGCCGTTGAAGATCCCTCATTTACTGTAATGTTTGATAAGATTTTGAACTTTCGTCAAGCGTCATCAATGCTGTCAATTTATTGTATGGAGACCTTACCTGCATCAATTGGTAGGGATGAGAGCGAAAGATCTGACATTTCTCCAAACCCAGATGTTGATGATTGGGACAGGAGCGTGAATAAGGTTGGGAAAAATTTTCTAAGAAGAGAATTTAGGTCCCTATATTTATCGAACACTGAGGATGGTTTGTCTGATGACGATGATGATGACAACTCATCTCTTCCAAATTTAATCGCTATAAATAATCCTTTCGATGGCTTTGCACTTCCAGCGGTAAAATTGCCATGGTGGTTAAGGAGAAGAATGAAGACAAAAATCTATGATGCTAATGGTCAATCCTGTGCAGATCCAGAAAAAGATTTGGAATAAACAACTAGTTAGTCTTAAAGGAGACTAGCTATGCCTCTCTATGGACCACAATGGCCCCTGAAGTCAGGAAATGAAGATACGTTTGAGATGTACGATAGTGTGGAACAGCAAATAGGTTTTTACCTAAAGAACTTGTTGCTGACTTCACCTGGCGAAAATATAAGCGACCCTTCTTATGGTGTTGGCATTAGGAGGTTTGTTTTTGAACAAAACATTGACTCAGTCAGATCATCAATATCTTCTCTGGTTAAATCTCAAATTTCAATATATCTTCCATATTTATCTATATCTGATATTGAAGCATCAGCATCAGCTGAGGACATAGACAACAACTACATGACCATTAGGATAGTCTACAGTATTCCGGGTGATGTTATACAAAAAGTATTCGAACTGGATCTTAAGCCAGAAACAACAATAGGGTTTTACTAATGCCAGATAAGAAAGTTTTAATTAATTATACAAACAAAGATTTCAACTCGATCAAAAGAGACCTTGAAGAACACGCTAGGAGATATTATCCGGATACCTACAAGGATTTCTCTGAGAATTCTTTTGGGTCTTATATTCTAGACACAGTATCTTATGTTGGAGACATGCTCTCATTTTATGTTGATTATCAAGTCAATGAATCGTTTTTAGAGACAGCTATTGAGTATGAAAACGTAAGAAGGCTTGCTAGGAATACGGGATATAGCTTTACAGGTCGCCCCGCAGCATTTGGTATGGCAACCTTTTATGTTATAGTGCCGGCTAATACATCTGGATTAGGTCCAGACAGGACTCTAATTCCTATTTTAAGAACAGGAACGGAGCTCCGAGCGACAACAAACACAACTTTTGTGCTTACAGAGGATGTTGATTTTAACAATGCAAAAAATGAAGTTGTAGCTGCCCGATTTGATAGTACCACTGGAAAGCCATCTAGTTATGCGATTCGAGCTCAAGGTCAAGTTAAGTCAACAGTATTATTCAGAACGACCATCGACATTGCCGAGTTTACAAGATTTAGAAGAGTTAGGATTGGCTCCCCATCGATAGCAGAAGTCAAGTCAGTGATTGATACGGAGGGACACGAATATTATCAAGTTGATCATCTATCTCAAGATGTCATTTATATCAATACAACAAACCCCTCTGCTGGATCTGACGGAGTTCCACAAATTATAAAGCCAAAGATTGTACCTAGAAGGTTTGTCATCGACCAAGACGAAACTGGTACGTACTTACAGTTTGGTTACGGTACCGATGTTGAAACTACAACTACCGATATCGCAGAGCCATCACAAATCTCTTTAAAGATGTCAGGTCGCCCTTTTATTACAGACTCAGCTTTCGATCCAACTAAGCTTTTGGACTCGAACACTTTAGGTATAGCACCGGCGAATACGACACTTACAGTTTTGTTTTATCAAAATGATTCAGATTCAGTGAATGTTGCCCAAGGTAATTTGAATTCAATTTCAATTTCGTCAATGAATTTTCCAAATGCAAACGGGACAACAGATGCACTACAAAGAGGGGTTAGATCATCCCTAGAAGTATCGAATGATGAGGCGATAGTAGGCAACACAAGCCTTCCAACTTCGGAAGAGATACGTTACCGCACTTACGCCGCAAAAGCTGCACAGCAGCGAGCAGTAACCCGTAACGACTACGAAGCTTACATTTACATGATGCCCCCCGGCTTCGGGTCCATCAAGAGAGCATCGGTGAACAATGACCCTTCTTCTACAAACAGGAGGCTTTCGTTTTATGTTATATCAGAAGATAGCTCCGGAAATTTAGTTACCTCCAACTCCACAATAAAACAAAATGTGAAGCAGTGGCTAAACAAGAACAAAATGTTGAATGACAATATCGATATTTATGATGCACTAATACTCAACATTGGATTTGATTATGAAATAATTGTAGACTCAACGATGGACAAAATTGAAGTACTAAATTCGGTACAAAGAAGGTTGGTTTCTGAATTAAGTAATAAAATGTACATTGGAGAGCCTTTCTATTTAACAAACATATTTAACATAATAAATAAAGTTAACGGAGTTGTCGACACTATAAAGGTCACGCCAGTCCTTAAAACAGGAACGGGATATAGTTCCGCACCAGTATCTATAGAGGAGATGAAGTCCGCAGATGGAACATACATACAAGCTCCAAGAAATGTAATCTTTGAGATTAAAAATTTTAATACAGACATTAGAGGATCAGCAGTATGATTAGAAGATATTATGCCAAGAAAGACAATACAATATCAAATGCTTTCCAAGAGAATTTGACAACAAGAGCAACAGGCTCTAATATGGGTGCTTCAGATATATTAGAAGTGTTTTCCATTTATGGCCAAGCCACCTCGACATCTTCGGAACTGGAAAGAATCTTGATTGAATTTGATACATCACAGGTTGACTCTGACAGAACAGCAGGTCGAATCCCAGCTTCTGGTTCTGTATCTTGGTTTCTCAAGATGTTCAATGCTCCACATTCACAGACAGTTCCTTCGGAATTTGACCTTGTTGTATCAGCTATATCAGGCGCTTGGGAAGAAGGGTATGGCATCGATATGGACTTTTACGAAGACTTGACTCGCGATGTTATTGGGTCTAATTGGATTAGGAGAACCGGTTCTACTTCGTGGAGTTCNGAAGGTGGTGATTACTATGTGGCACCAACTTTCACTCAAACATTTAACACCGGTCTTGAAGACATGGAATTAGACGTCTCGGAGCTTGTAGAACAATGGATTAAAGGGACTAGCGGCGGCGGAAAAGACAATCATGGATTCGGAATAAAATTACCAAATGCAACAGAGGTTCTGGGGCGATCATTTTATACAAAAAAATTCTTTGGAAGAGACTCGGAATTCTTTTTCCAACGTCCCGTGCTTGAAGCGCGTTGGGATAGTGCGAGAAAGGACGATAGAGGCTATTTCTACGCATCCTCGTCACTTGTTAGTGCGACGGACAACCTAAACACTTTATACCTCTACAATCGCGTTAGAGGACGCCTAAGGGACTATCCTATAACTCCAACGAGCGCAAGCCTTAGACTTAATTCGACAGATGCTCCCGGAAGTAATCTAGCTGTAGCGGGAGTCGTCAAGGTTGCAACTGGTATTTATAGCGCTTCGATAGCGCTTGAGACAACTGCCTCTACGGTTTATGACATATGGTATAGCGGATCCGTTCCTTATCACACAGGGACCATCTCGGTAAACTCCTTTGACTCACTTGGTTATAATCCGGAAGACGTATATGTCCTTTCAATGCCAAGTCTTCGAGACGAATATAGAAAAAGCCAAACACACAGGCTCAACCTTTATGTTAGAGAGAAGAATTGGTCGCCCAATATCTATACTCAAGCTGTCAGAACAGCTATACCAAGTTTAATTATACCAAGCGCCTCATTCCAACTTAGAAGAGCAATCGACGACTACGTCGTTGTTTCTTATGGAACAGGCTCCAACATGCACACAGGGCTATCATACGACGTCTCTGGAAACTACTTTGATTTAGACACAACTTATCTGGAAGCGGGATATTTATATGATATACAATACTCGTTTTATGATGAGGAAAATGGTTGGGAAGAACAACCTTATAGGTTTAAATTCAGAGTGGTAGATTGATGAGCATCAAAGATTTATTTAATAAAAAAGGCGCAGCAAAGATTCAGAAGAGTGTATCGACTACCGAGTTGGTCGATCAAGTAGAGTCTTCAGACTTTGTTGAGTCAAAAAGAACGCAATTTGATCAGTTTGTACCTCCGATTGACTTTTCAACGGCTACAAAATTCGCAAAGTTTGGATCGGCCGAGCTTTATTATGAGAAGTCTTTTGAGAGAATTCATCAATATTATCCTTATGACGGAACTTTACACGAGAAAATTGAGTTTGAGAACTCTTCATCTTATCTAGATAAGTATGTTTTTGATTATTTGTACCCAAGAACAAATGGGTATATGAATTTTGATTCATCATCATATATTACTGTCTTTGGAGGGCCTCACACTGCTTCGGCTGGTATGATAGGGAACACATTAGAGTCCACATTTGATCTGTCAATGAAATATGATGAGGCGAAAAGAAGAACAAGTGCCTTCGAGTTTCGCGGCGCTGACGGAATAACAGCAGAATTTTGGTACAAATCTCCAAATATTTCTGGACAAAAGACAATACTTCATGTGTCTGGTGTTGTAGGCGACATTGAAGTAAAAACTAATGGCGCAAATTTAAAACTAATTGTACACTCAGGATCAATCAACACAATAAATCCAACTTTTGCAACAATCACCGATACGGACTGGAATCACTACGCGGTAACTCTGCTTTCATCATCTGCCGGCCTTACAACAAAAGGTTATAAAAACGGTCAAGAAGTTATGCAAGTAACATCGAACGCTTCCAGTAATCACATACCAAACCTCTTACCAACAACCGATTGCTTAAACATGAGAGTGGGTAGAAGGTTTGACAATAGTCAGGCATTAACCGGTGCCATAGATGAGTTAAGATTTTGGAAAACAGCAAGGTCATCCGAAGACATTTTTAATACTTGGTTTATACCCGTTGGCGGTGGAACAAACAAGTATGACTCTAATATAAATTTAAGCTGTTACTTCAAATTCAATGAAGGGATTACTACCAACACGGCTTTGGACTCGCAAGTATTAGATTATTCTGGAAGAATAAATAATGGTGTTATTGTAAATTATGTCTCGACCCTCAGAATGACTGGGTCAGCTATAACGGAAAAGCTTGGTGAACCAGAGTTTTTAGATCCAATTATTTATTCAACCCACCCAGACGTAGTATCTAAAAAAGCAGAATATAAAACCTCTGGCTCACTAGCAGACCTAGAGAGCACATCGATGTTCAATAGCTATTTCCCGGGCTGGATGCAAGAAGAAGATGAGCAAAATGGAAAGCAGATGAAATACTTGTCTCAAGTATTGGGGTCTTATTTTGACACTCTCTGGCATCAGATTAATTTTATAAACCGAGTTCACGATCATCACTATATAAGCGGCTCAAACAAGGCATTACCATTTGCAAAGAAGCTTCTTTATGATGAAGGTTTCGTCATCCCTGATTTGTTTATAGATGCTACCTCAATTGAGAATTTGCGACAAAAAGATGACAACGAAGTGTTTGAGAAGGAAGTCAATGAAGTCCGCAACACCATTTATCACAACATCTACAACAACCTTCAAGGAATATATAAAACAAAAGGAACAGAAAAGTCTTTTAGGAACTTGTTTAGGTCCATAGGTATTGGTCAAGACGTTGTAAAACTAAGAATGTACGCAGACGATTCCACGTTTGTGCTTAGAGATAATTATGAATACAAGTCTTATGAAAGAAAATACGCAGACTTCACCGTCTCAAGTCAGTTTAATGCAACGATTTACCAAACATCTTCAGCCGATAATTCAAATATTTATATACCTGGGGATTCAACTTTTACTGGATCATTCACTCTTCAATCTGAAGTTATTCTACCTAGAAAGCAGAAAAAGAATGAAGTTGATTATAATCCATATCCTTATTTAACATCATCTTTATTTGGTTATCATTCTGGTCAAAATTACACGCACCCTGCAACTGACTATGGGTTGCAAGGATATGTTGTACATGAATTTCCGGAGAATGATTTAGCTCCTAGTGATAGACAAAGGGTTAAGTTCATGCTGACCGGATCTAGCATACACCTGGAGTCCGATTGGTTCTCAGGCGGATATGAAAACAACAAGTGGTCACTGGCTATTAGAGCAAAAGATGCCTCCTACCCAAACCCAAATACTACCGGAAGCTTAGCAAACAACTATTTACTAGAGTTCTACGGGATAGAGGCAGACGGAGATACGGAGAGAAATTCTTTTCTATTGTCGACATCCAGCGTAAACCACCCATTTTTCTCCTCCGATAAAATATTCTATGCCGGCGCTCACCGAATAAACTTTACAGGCTCAACTCTTCAGTATTCAGATGTAAAGCTTGGTTACTTAAGGTACTGGCATAGTTATTTATCAAATGATGCCATAAGACAGCATGCCTATGATTCAGAGACTTTTGGCGCCAACGAGCCTTTTGAGCAAGACCTTCCTAACACCTACCCTGTGGAGATTCCAAGAGAAAAGACCTTATCTTTTCATTGGGCATTTAATAACTTAACTGGTGCAGACGGTTCCGGAAACTTTACTGTATTCGATTTATCTTCGGGGTCAATTGCTAACAACTATGGAGTCTTATCAAATACCATAGAAAAGTACGTCGCTGCTAAAGGAGCTAATTTTACCCCTTCTAGTTCTAAGGCTCTAGATAAAAATTACCTGTATTCTGCTAGAAAACGTTTACCAGATGAACTTATGTCTTCAGATCTTACGACGATTAAAAGCGATGAAACAGAGCAGTTTTTTGTTGACGATGATGTATCTGATAACTTTTATTCATTTGAGAAGTCTATGTGGGGCTCTATTTCTGATGAAATGATGAGCATGTTTTCAACTGCGTTGGGTATGAACAATTTGATTGGCCAGTCCAATCAGAAATACCACCATAAATACGGGATGGCAGAGTTCTTAAGGGATAGATTTTTTGATGATGTTGAAAATGAGCCTGATATTGAAAAATTCATATCCTTCTATAAGTGGATTGATGATTCAATATCTATTGCCCTCCAACAACTGACACCAGCCTCTGCTCGATTCTCTGAAAAAATCAACAATGTTATTGAGAGTCATGTTCTTGAGCGCAACAAATATGTGCACCAAGTTCCAATATTGACAAATTTTGAATCTACGGAAGGATCCATGAAGGGTATCTCCGAGATGAAATACAATTGGAAATTTGGACACGCACCAACAGATATCGATAATGAAGATAATAATTGTTTGTGGCAGAAAGATAGAAAGCAAAAAACCGGCCTTCGCGAAGACATTAGAAATAGCCGCAATAATCACTCCATCCAATCTTCAGGATTAATTCGGAGAGAAATTAATGGTAGCGCTCGAATAAGTGATACGTATGCAATTAGAAGATTTGCTAAAACTTACGATGTATCAATGGTGTCTCAAGCTACAATTCATGGTGGAACAAACTTTGGAAGAAGAAAGAACCTTCAACTATTTCAAGAAGCTATAGCTCCTGCAGGTCGACTGGGTGCATCCTCCGGGGTTCCACAAAACGTTATAGTCATTGGTGTTGGTCCGGGCTACGGTGTTGTCGAAGAGCAAGTTTGCAATGATGATATCCCTACTAAAAAGAAAGTTAATGTAAATGCAAATTTAGGAAAATACTTTGGTCAAGAGTATCGCCATGAAGTATTGGGGGATTTTGTTTTACCAATGAATGTCATGACAGGAACAATCAGTGCAGGATTTAATAGTCTTGTTAGCAGTTCTTATAAAGGAGATGTTCATTTTACAAATTTACACAACGATATAATTGGAAACACTAGTGATATCCCAATCCAAGGCCCATTTACCGAGGCACACGTTGGAGGCTTACAATACAGACACATTGACCTAAATCAGTATGACAGTGAAACTGGGAGAATCAATGCAGAACAAGATCGACCGGAAGGATGGGGATTGGTTGTGGGCTCACATGCCACTCTCGCTCCAGATTCCGATGGTGCATTTGGCTTTGTTCCAGCAGATTATCAAGACCCTTATCCAAGCGCAACGGCCAAAAAAGCCAATCGTTACAGGGAAGAAACTGCCAAAAGACCAGTTAATGTCAAAAATATCAAGACAGTCTCTGGATCATGGAAGGCTGGGAACTACAAAAACGAACTAGAGATATTCCAAGTATCTCCCACATTTCAAAAAACATGGGCAATTGAAGCTAATGAAGATCCAAACGTATACATATTGCCTTTAAAAATATCGTCAATTTTACCAAGCTCTTCTCATTATCAAACATTGGTATCTCAAAAAGCAACATCTGTTGGAAATATATTTGGATCACTGGATAACAACAGGCAAGTAGATGAAAAGCCAGAAACTCAATCGATTGGAATAAATTCCGGAAAAACGAGCAGCGCCTTCAGAATGGCATCAACCACTGCGGTTGCTGGATACTCTGGGTTTGCTACAGGCGGTAAAACAATATCATTCTGGATTAATCTAGATAGTGCCAACCTTGCTGCCCGCTTCATTGCCAGAGGGCAAAATGCAACCTCGGCTGCGGAGTCTTTTTCTATATTTTTCACATATTCTGGAACCCAAGCAAGGTTATTCTATAGAGTCAGAGGCTCAGGTGGGACAAGGGTTTGGCGTTGGGACATTGATTATAGTGACTATGTTGGAATCTGGAATCATCTTGCAATTACATGGGATGGAAATACTACTAATGCTCCAAAACTTTATAAAAATGCTTCTTCCACGACTGGAACTGTGCAGTCTGGCCCTACAGGTGTAACTACAATTTATGTACCGGAAAGAATTTATCTTTTTGATGATGGTACGAGTAGTAGTGCAAACTATGAATTACAAGGATCTTTACAAGACTTTGCTGTTTATTCGGGAGAATTCTCATTGTCAACAATTCAGCAAATTTATAATTCAGGTGTTGTGCTCGATATCCCTCTTTTGTCCGGAAACCTCTTTGATTATTGGAGGTTAGGCAACGATTTAACTCTACAGGTTGGCGCCTCAGTGCCAGCATCGACGATATTATCATCCTCTTTTGGGTTTAAGAATCACTTAACCTCCTCCACAACAGTCTTAACAGCAGTTGCCGGAGCAAACACTCAAAGCAGAAAAACTAATCCTATTACAGACCCGTTTAATAATGTTATTACAATTCCAAGAACAGACCTCACAGGGTCCCAAAGGAACATTGTTACACGATTCTCAGCCCCCGGGGGACCTGAGATCCAAACAATTAGTTATCTAGACGCTTACACTTCAACATATTCCGTTTACAACGCGATTCCTTTCCGCAACCTTACTGTNTTGGGTAATGGAAGTGGNGAAGCGGGAACTATAAGAGTCGTTGACCAACTTGGACACAGGCGAGGATTAAAAGCTCTTAGAACTCTCCATCAGGGAAAATTTGGAATCGATGCCACATTTGGACAGGTTTCATCTGATGCCTATCCTACAAATGGATCATTTAATAAACAGTTTAGAAATACATCAAATGTATATCAATGGAGTTCTTCAACTGATATTACAGCCTCTCTTTCAGAAAGTAACCTAATTACTGGTAGTAATTATGACAATGCTTTTATTAACACGCCAATACCAAGAAGTGAACTTCAATATTCATGGATCAATGCTGCAACATCAGGATCTGATGCTCCAGCTCAAAGAGTATTGGGTTATGCTCCTAGAGATGGGATCGTTTCCTCTTCGGCAGGTTACGTTGAAGCAATTGTCTTTCCCTCGGCATCAAGCATATTTGCAGACTAGGAGTTTTTAATGTCATTATTTGTAGACCATGTTGGGCTAAACACACTTGTAAGTGAAGAAATCACTTCTAGCATTAACACCCGAGGAGCCTCTGTTATAAGATCGTCGGTTTCTGTAACTAGAGACGCCGCCATTGGCGTGGGTGATTCATCTTTAAATACCCCATGTTTGACTACTACTGGGGTGACTGGCTATCCAACTAGTGATTATTTGGCCTTTTCTTTCTGGATAAACTTGGACGATTTAGCTGATGATACGGTGGGTAGATATATTATGTATGCAGCCAACGCATCAACTAACGCGAATGAAATTTACCTTCTCAGCAATCAAATTAATTTTTCTGCTAGATCATCTGGTGGCTTTAAGAGGTGGAGCTATACTTTAGCTGCCTCATCTTTGGTGGGCTCTTGGAAGCACATATATGTTACTTGGGATGGAAAGTTTGCAACTAATCCAATAATTTACGTAAATGGAAGTAGCCTAGGCTCCCCGGCATCTACTGCCGGTTCCGCNACGGGAACGACCTACTTAGCNCCAGATGGATTTACATTTTTCGATGCCCCTTTAGCGGACCCAACGCTNGAATTAGCCGGAAGATTACAGTCTTTTTCTATTTANAAANCAACAATACCATCAGTAGGTGACCTTTATAATAGTGGAGTTCCACCAAATTCAAATATGCCTACACCCTCAACTAACCTCCTTGATTTCTGGCTATTGGGAAATGAACCGCAATTTTTTAGAACTTCTCTCGAAGGCTCAATTGAAAACTCGGTAATATTATCAACCTCTGGTACCATCGGCACCAACTTGACAGCGTCCACTGCTGACGTAAAACTGAGAGAGGGGGTG
>JGI24003J15210_10000802_pt1 | contig 13413 bp, 15 predicted proteins | sample LinPmetageLP28_FD_15210 | JGI IMG/M metagenome (IMG submission 15210)
TTTTCTAAAAGATTATCTAGTTTTTGTAAATCTTGTTCATTATAAGAAGGATTCATTAAAGAATCATATAAAGATAAAACAAAATGTTCAGTAAGATCTAATATTGTATTATACCTTTTTTCATAATCCTTTCCACCAAGATATCTGAATTCAATATAATTCTTAGGTAACTTTGAAAAATTTACTCCATAATATTTTTCAGTTACAAACATATAATTTTTCCATAATCTTTTTTCTGGAGAAGGTTGTGTCATTCCACTTAATGGGACAATAAACTTTATGGACTTAGCATAAACAGAATCTTTTCTATTTGGAAATGCTTCATAAACTTTTTCCTCATTAAAATTTAAAACAAACTTACCAATGTCTAATTTAGAAATATTAACAGGAGTTCCTAATTTTTCTCCATCAAATGCTACATTAATATGAATGGAACACCTATCACTAGTAGATCCATTTTCTCTTATCCATTTTAAAGTTTTTGCTATAACTAGTTTAGATTCAACAAAAGGCATAGGGCCAGTGACTAATTCAATCATACCAGTTCCACCTGAATTATCAGGTTCTAGTTTAAAGATTTCATCAGTAGGAGTAAACTCACTATGGGCCTTTTCTTCTATTCGGATTTGCTTATTTAAAACATTAGACAAGCTATGTTTAACTTCTTCTAATCCTTCATTTGCAAAGAATTCAAATTCTAATCCAATCTTGGAAGAGTATATTGCATTTAATTGTTCGTTAGAGTACATGTAGTTCCTGATTTGTTTATATATTTACAACCAGGAAAGGAGTTATACAATGTTCATAGTAATCTTTCGGTCATTAACATTCACACTACCAATCTTAACATTAATAATATCACCTTTAGCAATTTCTCGATTTTTAAGTTTTGATTTATGAACCAAACCACTTATCCCTTTTTCTAATTCAACAAAGGCACCGTATGCTGTTATCTTTGTAACTTTACCTTCNGTAACCATCATTGGTTTATATTTTTCATCNGCACCATCCCAAAGATCTATTTTAGGTCCAAGTTGACTTAATATAATNTTTCTTTCTGAAATAATTTCTTTTGTCCAAAATTTAATTTCATCACCAGGTTTAATAGATTGAGCTTCTAATTGTTTAATATAATCAGGGGTAAGTTCAGCTTTAGGAATTAATCCAGTTAAGCATTCATCAAATTCAGCAAATACACCAAACTTAGTACAGCCTGTTACAAAACCTGTTCTTTCTTCTTTAATAGTTTCTTTTAAAGTTTCGATAGTTGTAGGTATCATTGTTCTTAAATACTCTCGGTGAGAAACTACTACAGTATCCTTTTCCTTCGAAAATGTAATTGGCATAACAACCATTTCTTTTCCTACTATAGCATTAAAGTCATGTAATTTATTTAATCCTCCTAAAGAACCAGGCATAAAACATTTTATACCTGCAACATCTACCCAATAACCACCATGTATTAGTTCTTTAACTTTTGCAGTAAATCCAACAGAACCATTTCCAATAGCTTCCTTAATTTCTTTTAATTTAACCTCCATTAGTGCATCAGAAATTGAAGCTATAACATCACCATTTTTACTGGTTTTTATTTTTATATCAATTTCCATACCAACCTTTAATTGTTCTACAATATAATCAGGTTCTTTAGTTAATACACAATAAGCAGTATGTTTTGATTGAATGTCAATTAAAGCCCTACTCCTATCTTCAGATATAAAAGATATTTCACCTCGTGTAATATAATCTATTTTATCTTCAGTTAGTTTTGCTTTATTTAAGGTTGCATCAGTTACACCATACATTGATAATACATCTGGTGCGTACGCTTCATTACACATAAGTTTTACTCCATGTGGTACTTGTACCTTTACAGTTTTTGTATCAAATGGATCATCACTTAATTGTACTGTAATTTCTTGTTCAATCATTTTTTTTTATTTTTATAAGTTATTATAGATTATATATTACTCTTTATGTATTTATTGTATTTTTATCAAACCCGCCCCAATCTATGTCTATTAGAAGTAACTTATTATTTATTTGGCCAAAGTTTGATCTCTGGTCATTTTTTAATAACCACTTACAATAATCTTCTTCCCATATTTTACAATACAAAGGAAGTAAAGTATTATAACGATCTTCCCATAATTCATTAGAAGTAACCTTAGGGGTATTCATATATCTGATACCATAAAAACTTTTATAATTAAAAATTTCTAATGGCTCTGGTATTAAACCTAAATTAAATAATTTTTTGTTAAATTTAAAATAGTCTTTTAATTTATCCTTCTCTAATAAGTTATAACCTAGATTAGATTGAAGTTGTCTAATTTCGTCTAGCTTTTTTGACACTAAAAAATTACAAGGACCTCCCCAATCTTTAAAAAAGATCTTATAACCATACTTATCTTTAGGATTACAAACCCATAATGAATAACTTCCATCTGAAGTTTCGCAATCTTCCCCAACATGTATTTTTATAAACTCTAAGTAATCCTCCTTATTCATATTTTATTACCTTGCTGAATGTATCTAATATTAGTTATACATATGAGTTAGTAGATTGTTTCATTAGGAGATTGCTGTTCCCGGTATACCAGTTCCAGCCCCGGCACCAGTTCCAGGACCACCTGAAGTTGCTACGACGGTTGTAACGGCAGTAGTAACTGTTGCTGTTTTAATCCAAGCATCTATTGCAGCTGATGCTTCTTCACCAAAGGTTGCACCAGCAGCAGTCCTAATTTCACTTTCAGATTTTACTTCCTTTAGTGCATTAACATTTACTTGTGCTTCATCATCTAATGTTTTTAATCCTGCTGCAAACGCAGCAGCTAAATCAGCTTTAAGTTTTTCAGTTTGTAGTGTTGCCATGCTTAAATTAGTTTAGTTTATAATTTATATATTTTAAAGTGATTTAACTTGTTTTTTACTAAGCTGTGCTCCACTCATCGGTTGCATTGGCGGACTGGTTGGAGCACCGTGATTACCTATATGAGTATGGCTATTAAATAAAGTTGTCATTAAGTTACCTAACACTAAAGGTTCACTTGCACCTTTCCCTAATTCAATAGATGATGCATGATCAATAACTACATTTTGGCAATTTATTAAGGCATCTGTACAATTTACTACTGTATTAGCATCTGCATTAATTACAGTATCAGCTCCACTATTAATTGTAAATTGAGCAGAATGAGTAAATGTTATATTTCCATCATTAAGCATTACAATAGAATCTCCGTTTGCATTTATTATTTCAACAGAATTATCTGGTTTTACATTAACTGTAGTTGGACCTTCAGTTGTAGTATAGTCCATCATTAGCCCCTTTTCTTCTGTAAAGAAAACTTTAATATGTTCACCTTCTCTGTCATTTGTTACTTCAGGATTACCAGATTCTAATTCACCAGTTAAACCAAATGCAGTATCATAAATTAATACATGAGAATTTTGATATGATGGTTCTACTTCAGCCTTTGTTTCATCTGAAGGATAAATGTTTTCATGATAAACTGGTTGATAATAATTTCCATTGTCAAATGTAATTCTAACAATAGATCCTAATTTAGGAATTTCAAATTTACCACTTCCACTATTACTACCACCATACATTAACTGATGAGGTCTTGCCCAAGGTAGAGCAACTGTTGGAATTTTAAATGCACTTTCTGGATCTTCAGGATCTACACGGTCATCCATTTTACCATACACTCTTATCTTACACCTTCCTTCAAAGATGTCATCATTAGTATCTTCAACAATACCTACCCATTGAGTAGTTTTTAAATCGTCAGCATTAAAATTTTGCGGATCTGGTTTTCCCATTAGTCAAATATATTATCTTCATTAATAGTAGAATTATTACGCGGAGGAGAATCTCCAAATACATTAGAAGATTCTAAAGATGGCCCACCTGCACCTGAAGGAAATATATTTCCACCTACACTTGGTACTGTAGCAGGACTTGTACCATTTGTATCTCCTGCACCATCAAAAATATTACCAACATTTTGGCTTATAATACTTCCTGCTGCTGTAGGTTGATCAAACGCATTACCTATTTCTCCAATATTATTAGAAATTACATTATTTATACCAGTCCCTAGAGTATCAGCTGCCTGTAGTGCAGCACCTACTGCTGCATTAGCTAAAGCTTGTGGATTCTGAATGGTACTAAAAATTGCATTTCTTGGACCGAATGCATTACCTAAAGTAAATCCTTGTATTGCACTTGATACAGTTCTTTGTGCCGCATTGATAGCTCCTGCTGCTGCATTAGCTAATTGGTCTTTAGCAAACTTTTTAACTCTTGCACCTAATTTAGAACTAGACTGTTGTTGTGTCCAATCACCTAACGCAGAATCATAACCAGAAAATTGAGATTGTTGTTCAATATTGGAATATCCAAATTTTATACTTGTAGTTGCAACAGTACCTCCAGTGTTTGTTACAGTTTCAAAGACTTTACCTGTAGCAGCAATGTCCCACATACAATCCATAAACCTAAATCCTACTTGTGAAGTATTTTCATTTGTGTATTGTGCAGTATCAGCACCATTATTACTTGGGTCAAGTGTTGTTAACCAATTTCTTACAGTTTTAAATTTTCTTATTTCTTGTATGTAAACATAACAATCAAACCTCATTAAATTTTTAGGTAAAATAAATCTTTTATATTGTACATCATATACAGCCATTTTATATAAACTAAACAAAGCAGTTAATTTTAAATCTATAGCTTCTAAACAACCTATAGTAATTCCTGCACCAGGAGCACTACCAGTAAAAGGATCTAATGAAAAATCAGTTGCCTTTGCCCATGCCTCATCTATACCTTCAATAGTTTGCCAGTAATAAGGTCGAGTTCGGTTTATTTCTTGTAAGCCTTGAACAAATGCTCTTAAATATTTAGCACGAGTTTTTTCTCCTATTTTTTCTAAGTATGATACGGCGCTAGATGATTTATCATAACCTACACCAGGAGATACTTCACTCGTATTAGGAATACCAAACTGAGAAGCTAAGCTTCCTAAATTTCCATTACCATCAGAAGCAGGTAAATCTGTATTTGATATGCTTGGGTCGCCAACACCTGCACCTGCAAGCAAAGGGCTAAAAGGATCAAACATTAATTGAAAACCTAAATATGTAGGGTCATCTAATGCAGTTACACCATTACCACCACTACCTTCAGCCGTGTTAGCATTATTAACAAATCTTTTTGCATAATCATAACTTGCAGGAAATGTTGCACCAGGTCCTAATAAAGAACCGAAAGGTCCAGCCAATTGTTGTAGGCCTTGGCTTCCTCCAGGATTTGAATAATCTATTAATGGCATAACTTACTTTGTTTTTATATTTATTTAAGTAGATGGAGTGAACTCTCTTCTCTGTAATTTTAATTTCATTCTTAATGGTCCAGGTTTTGTAAATAACCATTCAACACCAGCTATAACATAAAAGCCTGTAAGATATTCATTTACAACTCCATTTTGATTACCTGATGTTTGTGCATCATTACCTTCACTACCTTCACTCCTAGTCTGAGGAGTTTGTTCTCCCTCAATATCATTATTAGATGGCGCTAATAAAACATTTTGAACAGGACTTCCATATTCTAAAATTTGAACATATATTCTACTGTATCTTACCAGAGCAGGATTAACAGTATCTAATTCAATTTCCATTCCTATTTTATTAATCTCAGTTATATTTTGATAATTAAGAACTGTACTATATTGAAATTCAGGGTGTACATTATCACCTTGTGTACCTAAGTACTTATATTTAACTTGGTCTGTTCTAGGTCCCTCAACTTCACCATCAATTAATCTACCTTTGGTTGCAGGTATCATTCCTGGTGTATTATTAGTAAGAGGGTCAACAAATTCACTTATCCATTCTTTAGCATTTAAGTCCCAATATTGAGAATATTTCTTATAACCATTTGCTTTACTTATTTCCCCGCTTTTATTAATTAGTTGGTGTTTAGATACATACCTAGCTCCTCCTTGCATCTGAATCATATTACTTAAATAATTAGGAAAGTTATCTTCCTGTCCATCAGCGCCTTCGGCACCAAAATTATCTCCGGGATTTGTACTAAATGTTTGGCTAGCTTCAATAGCACCTTCTTGGCTAAACAATCTATTTACATCAACCATTGTTAAATAATAATAAGGATCAATATAAGAATTAAAAAATGTTTCATCACTTAAATAACTATTAGCTACAATATCTTGTATCCAAGTTTCAGTAGTATCATTAGGATTTGTCCATGTCATAGTATCGGCAGTCTCTTCAACATTTGATGCATAACCTAATTGTAATCTTTCTGCAATGTTCAATAAAGCATCCCAGCTTGTAACTTCTTCCTCATATTCTACATTCTCCGTAAATAAATTAGGAACAAACATTCTACCCATTACCATATACCTATTAGCTGTTGCGCCACCACCGCCACCTACAGGCTTACAGTCTACTATTGTAAAATCTATTCTTATAGGTTTAAAAGTACTCTCGTCGCCTTGAGATCTAATATTAACCTGAACAATATCACCGTCTGTAGGATAAAATCTAGCAGTAAAAAATCCATCAACATCATCAAAGATTATTTTACAAGTTGGATAAAACCCATCATTCTTTAAACAAAAATAATTTAATCTATCACCTTGTAATTCATAATTATTAACTCGTATTAAAGGAATGTAAGAACTTACCTTAGAAGGTTTTTCTTTCATTGTTTCATTATCAGAATTTTCGGAATCGCTTTCCACATCAAAAATTTCTAGTGGATCTAATGCTATGGCCGGTTCAATAACTGTTAATATATTTCTTTCAACTATACTTTCAGACATAACTTATCGTGTATTTAAATTAGCACCTAGTAATATTTTACCTCCTTCAAAGATTTTAGCCTCTTGTCCTTGCTGTAACATATTTGGTGGTATAGGAGTTTTAACACCATCTTTCTTAGTTTTAGCTTTTTGTATTAATCTCTGAACTCGTGATTGATCCATTTCGCTTTGTATGTCAGTATTAACATATTGAGCTAATACCGCATTTGGTCTTGATGCCGGGTTAGGTCTTCTATACAAAAGATTTAATTGATCAAGATTAGGAATAACTAAAATATCACCTTCGTTTACACTGAATGGATTAAATAAATTATTAACTATGCATATAGCATCAATGTATTCACCAGTTCCAAAATAAATTTCAGAGATTTTATCAATCCTACCAGCCTGGTCTTGCATAACATAATGTAATGCCTTAACCCCTTGGTTGGTAAGATAGGTGAATGAAGGCGCAGTTAAATCATAATACTGTTCACCAGTTTCTTCAATAGTAACTTTATTCTTTAATGTTAATGATTTTATATCCATGCTTGTTTATATTTTAAGAATCTATCATCATACTTGTTAAGTTAGAAACATAATCAGCATTACCGCTATTGGACGCGATAGCATCAGATTGATTTGAATTTGTATTACTTATATTTTCATTGTTTACACTACTCGTTGCAGCTCCTAAATTAGCATTAGGTTGAATATTAGATGTACCTGCATCTGGTTTAGATCCATAAGTCTGTACCTCTAATCCTTTTAAATTTAATATATCCTTAATTCCTTTGGCTGATGCATAAATTCTACCTCGACCAGCATTAAACATATTTTCAATATCACCTTTGTCTCTAGGCTTACCATGTTTTATATCTAATTCAAATGATACTTCCATTGGAAAATCATCGTACCCTAAACCTTGTCCTAATGTCATTGTAGCATTATCACATATCATATTACCCATCATAACTATTGGATTTAAAGGATTACCTACAGTTAAATGCCAGTTACCAGTAGGCTCACCACTAATAAAAGCTTTTGTGGCTTGAGTTCCACTTACAGCACCAACATTACTACTTAGGAAACCACCTAATACATTTCCTAACATTGTTTTACCTACATTCTTTACTCCATCTAAAATACTATTAGCATCAAATCCCCCATCACCTGTACCAAATAAATTACTAAACCCTGTTTCTACATCTTGAACTACACTTCCCATATATCCTGAAAAATCGCCACCCTTTAACTTATTAATATCTCCAAATTGATTAGCGATTGCACCAGCACTTCCATAATACCTATGGCCTCCTCCAAAGAATTGAGCATTATTAGTACACATAGTTAACATATTACTCATAACATCAATCATTGCAATTTTAGGATTAACATAACTTAAAGATTTAAGTTCATATTCAAACTTTAGTTTCATATCATTTTGAAACTTTAACCCTCTATCTCTAATATTTGTTTTATCTACAACATTAACTGGTCCTAATACAAAGTTTGCATAAGTAGTACCAAACCTATCATCAGTAGAATTTAATCCTTTTCTAAATTTATCACCAGATGAGATCCCTTGAGCTGCATCTGCTGTTGCTCTACCAATTGCACCAATTTTACTATAAAAAGGTTGTGAGGTATATCCACCGTCACCTGAACTGATTGCTTCCATTTCAGATTCAATCTCTTTCCAATTTGTACCAAATGACATTGTTAATAAATCTTCTAATGTATTTCCAGCAGTTTCTCCTAAATAAGTTATAGCAGTAACACCAGAAGTAAAAATAGTTTCTCCTATTTCTTTAGGTTTTCCTGCTGCACCACTACTATCTGGTTTTTGTGCTTGTGATTGTTGTAGATCATAAATATTATCTGGTATAGGTGTTGGAAATCTTCTTAAAGTAACTAAATGGTTTACTGGAATTTTTTTATAATATTTAGAATATAAAAAATCTGCAGGCTTATAATTAATTTTTGGATAATTAGTTTGAAAGAATTCTATAATTTTCGGTAGAGAAACATTATGAGCCTGGTCACCACCCATAAGTGGATTATCTTCTTGGTCTGTATAAAAATTTTTAGCTGAAGATCCAAGACTACCATTAAATCCTTGGTAATTAAACAACGCATATGAATTAGCTATAGATTTAGCAATAACCTTATCCTGTAGTTGTGTAGGTACAGTAAATGCATCTGGTTCAGCCCCTTCTACATAAAATTGTTCTGCATATTGTTCAGCAACACCCCTAGCAAAATTTTGTGATTGGCCACCAAATGCACCTAATACATTAGCATTATTTTTATTTGGCGCCTGTGGCATCGCATCATTAAGATCTTGTATTTTATCACTAAAGTTCATATATTAAAAGAAGGATATTTTTATTATATATTTAACTTAAGCTATTTAGATATTTGTCAATGTCAATGTTACCTTTTTCAAATTTATCATAAAACCCCTTTTTATAGCGTGCATCAAATTCTCTTACACTGTCTAAAGATAATGGACCTTTAAAAAAAGGTCTTGCAGACGTCTCTCTTATTTCTTTTAAGTTTTTGGAAATTATAAAAAACTGTACCCTTTCAAATAACTTACTAAGACTAACTTTAGTTTTTGTACACATTACAGATTCTACAACAATATAAAATCTTTCACGATCTTTTTCATTTAATCTTTCCTCTAAAACTTTTGCAGTTTTATAGTCTTCTTTTTTAAGAATCATTTTTCTAGCACGATTTTCAAATACATGTCTAAAATTCATGTCAAAAAAATACTTCTTTAAAAATTTCATATTATCATAAAACTTAATAATACGGATTTGATATAGCGGATTTACAGGATCCCATTTGGAATCCATAATAATACCTTTAATAGGTAATAAAATATTAGGGTTAGTATGAGATGCTAATAAGCAATATACTATTTGTCCTTTGTCGAATATTCTGTGGGCTTTCATTCAAACTCTATTATGTCATCGAATAACTCAGCAGTACCGTTGACTATAATATCAGGTGAATGATAAATTTTATATGTAATAGGTTTGTTTGATAATGTGGATACGTATTCTTTTATCCCACCAACAGTCTCAGTTGTCAAACTACCTAAAACATAAAAGATAGTAGTTGAGGTATTACGACCTATTGCATTTTGTAACTGTCTCATTAAATATGAAGAGACTACTGCATCAGATGGTTCATATTGATAAAAATCATTCTTAGTGAGTTTATTAAAAATATCCATATAATTTATACACTCAATACTCCTAGGAACATTTCCTAAAAAGGTCTTAACACGTAATGCATCATTGGAGTATATAAAGTTAAATTCTATATGTTCTTCCATTCTTCTAATTCCTCAAGCTCACTCTTAAGTTTCTTTATTTTTTTGTCAATGTCTTTTTCTGTAGGTTCATAGTGAGTTCCCCAATCAGTTTTAACATCTAAAACTTGTGAGTCAAATTTACTACCGACATCCAAACCTAAATCATCACACAAATCAAAAAAGAATCTTTTTACATAACTAAGTTTATTCTTATCACCTTCTATAGATTCATAAACATCTGTTGAGGTAAAATGTTCTCTACCCCCACCATGATTATCATCAATGACTTTTTTAATTACACCATTCCTGGCAGGTTCTAAGACTATCTTAATCATTTAGGATTTTCTTTTATATAATTTTGTTCTTAGGTCTTTAATAGTTTTTCTGGCTATTTTTTTATCTCTATGCCAGTTTTCTTTATCTCTAATCATAATAGAAGCATAGCCTTCTCTTAATTCTTCAATTTCCTTTTTAGTGTACCCTTCTTCTTTCCACTCTGATATTTTATTGTTTTCAATCTGTTCATATTTAGCATATATAGATTTGTCAGCAGCCTCGACATTTGCTTCATGTATTTCTTGGCCCTTTTCTCTAGTTTGTTTACAGATTTCTAACCATTCTTTAAATGAAAGTTTACTTTTCATTTTTAAAATTCCTTGGTGTTTCATTGCCGCTCTTCTTTGTTGACGATTAGGCATTGTTGAAGTTTGGTTTGCAGTTTCGCTCATATGATTAATTTTATTATATATTACTAGCTATTAAGTGTGCTATTCACCTTTGTACTTGCTCTCGATTAATGATTGTACACTGTTATGTAAACAGTCTAATATTTCATCTTCTGATAATTGATCTAAAATAAATGATTGTAATTGTTCATTAACTTCTTCTTTATCAAATGATGTACTCATTAATTCATATAAATCTTTAGATGGAATATTTACAGGAAATTCTAAAAGAAGTTTTACTTTATTGTTTTTCTTTTGCTTATTAAATAAAACTCTAATAGGAGAAATTTGTTTAGTAGGAATCAGTACATCATCAGCAACTTTAGCTACGGTCTGGGGAGGTGTAGCACTTTGATTTAAAGGATCAACTATTGAATTCGGGGTGTTTATAAATTCACCAGCTATACTCGAATCTAATTCTTGTAAAAATTCAGATCTAAATTCTGTTGCTAATCTACCTCCTTCATTAAATGTTATCCAATTAGCATCTTCATCTTTAATAGTAACTACCGAACCAGATTGATCCCCTTTAATCCATTGCCAATGTTTAACCTCTGATGTTTGTTCTTCTGAGGTCTCTTTAGTATTATCTTTTTGCATTTGTTGTCTATTTATTATTATACATTAAAAATAAAAATTGTTTAATGATTACTCTTCAGGAGTAGCAGCTGGCACTGAATCTGTAAAAGGATTAAATGATTCAGCAGATTGTCCTACGGCTGATAACGCAGAATTAAAAGCAGCAAGATTACTAAACTGTGATATTTCATCTAAGTTTGATACGCTTCCAATTCCTACTTCTTGAGTTCTAAGAGCAAATGCCTGAGTCGCAAAAGTGGTCTTCTTTTCATCTGTATAAACAATTATAAAAGTATTTGTAAAACTTGGTGTAAAATCTAATGCCATATTTTTATTATATTTTATATAGGTCCCCCGTCAATTATACCACCCCACTTAGTGATTAAGCTTGCGTGAGCTGTTGCAGCAGCACTTGGGGCAGCTGAATATTGACTAGAACCAAAGTTAAAGGTACTACCAGCTGGCATAGATGGATAACTATATGCATCCCACCCTACTAACAGAGCATCATAATTAGCAGTTGATAATCCAAATGATCCAATTGCTTGTGTTATAATTGGTCCTACATTATTAAAGAAATTGATACCAGTTAATTTCCAACCACTTAAATCTTGATCAAACGAATTACACCTAGTCATTATATTACTCATATCAGTCACAGCAGTTACATCCCATGATCCTATAGATTGATTAAATGCCATTGGGTTAGCATTATTACCAGCAAACATATTATTCATAGTAGTAACACCACTTACATCCCAAGTACCTATAGGTGAATCAAAAACTTCAGCAGAAGAAAACATGAAAGCCATACCATCAACCCCAGAAGTATCCCAGTTATTCATATCTGTAAAACCATCATTGTTAAAAAGCACAGCTTTTTGGAACATAGCTCTCATATCTACATTACTCTGTGCAGATGTATTTACTCTAAACATATGACCATTCCAAAAGATAGCACCGTCAAACATAAAAGCAAAGTTAGTCGCATCTTCTACATCCCAAAGACTAAGATCAGCATTTCCGCCGACAATAGCACCACTTTTTATCCCACACTGTCTGAAGAATCCATTGAAATCCTTAATAGGTTGTACATTCCAATTTTTAATATTATTAATCCTATTTAATTTAGTACAATTATTAAATGTAAAACGCATACTTGATCCATCAAACCTAGGTGTATCTGTAGCATCAATCTGAGTCAGATTCTGACAGCCTTCAAATGTTTCATTTTCTGTAAATCTAAAATCACCCCAATTATTAATTTCTCCAAGCTTTACGGCCTCAGTAGAAAAACTACCAAAGGACCATCCTCTAATAGCACCTGTTATTTTAATAGTCTTAATTCCAGAACTAGAATAAGTATGTGTAGCTACTGCACCGTTATAATTACTAGCATTTATATCATCGCTTGTCCCATCACCCCATTCTACAACAAAACCTAAAGTACCACCTCCAGTAGGAGTAGCACTTGGTAGAGGTAATTGGAAAGTATTTGCCCCACTTACCTGAACCTTGATTTCAAACGGTCCTTTACTGGAGCTTCTTCTACCTGATAGTATTTTTCTCATGTACTAATAATTTATATTGATTCAAACCAAAATTCTGTTACGGAACCATTATACTGGATAGTCATATACATATCTGTTCCTGATACAAATTGATCTCCGTTAATATTGGTAGCACCAGTAACAGCTGGTTGAGATGCAGCATTAATACGTAGTCTAGCAAACCCACCGACAACAGTTCCTGTATTAGTAAAGGTATAAGAAGTAGTAGCATTTGGACTTGCCATATTATAATAGTTACCTACAACATTTCCTATATCTGGTGTTGAACCAGCATTACTTAAACTACCAGCAGTACCGGCAATTCCTTGTGGTCCTTGTACACCTTGTGGTCCTTGTACACCTTGTGGTCCTTGTGGTCCTTGTACACCTTG
>JGI24003J15210_10000804_pt1 | contig 13405 bp, 13 predicted proteins | sample LinPmetageLP28_FD_15210 | JGI IMG/M metagenome (IMG submission 15210)
GTCCGAGTGTGCCCGTAGTTTCTGTTTTTTACAACCTCTGTCTAGTAAATCTTTCATGTTGTGCATCTCTGTGTGCATAGTGTCTGTCAATCCCGCGACTGCAAGGTGTTCGTCCCTGGAGTAAGAATAGTGCATACTAGGTCTCACACCACGCCACGAATCTATGACACGTTTCACTCTGTCATCTGTTGCTTCAATATATTCTTCATCTCTGATCCAATGGTGATGTATGTCCAGTACCAGTGCTAGATGTTTTTCCAACATCAATGACTGATCCAGTCCATGACTCATCTCATCATTCTCTATGGTGATCAGGTTCCTCGCCTCTTGCGACAACCTAGGCAGTGCCTTTATGATCCCGTCTGGTCCTTGCTTGCCTGAGATGTGTACGTTTATCTTGCAACCGTCCTGGAAGCTCTTGCCGAATCCCATCCAACGTGCCATGTCCGCATGATATTCAAATTCCTCTATGCTACGTTCCACTATGTCGGGTGTTGCACTTGACAGCACACAGAATTGTCCTGGGTGGAAACTGATTTTTACATCTAACTTCCTTGCCATCTCGCCCACAGGTGCGAATAATTTTTCTAAATGATTTTGTAACTCAGGCTGTTGCCACCATGCCTTCCAGTCTTTCTCTGTGTAGCCTTGTAGCATTTCACTGCCCAGTCTCACCATCCTACGTTCAGGTGGCAGTGTACCAACACGTTGTACCAGTCTACGTGCGGCTGTTGTGTTGTGTGTGAGTATGTCCCATTGTCGTTGTACTGCTTCGTCCTTGTGTTCACGTAACCAACGCATTGTTGTCGATCTGCCGTTCAGTTCTCTGTCCTTGGCATTCACTTTCATGCCACCAAATTCACTAGTGTCATTGAGCCATTTGCAACAGAAACCGAAACGTTGTACCATGCTCATATTATAACAGATATTTGTGATATGTCTACTCTTCTAACAGTGTTTGCATCATGGCCCAATGGCCTATTATATTGCTACAATCAAGTTTGAAACCGAACTCCCTGTCTATGTCCCTCAGGATCTTGTTGGCTTTTGCCATGCTGAGACCTGCGTTGGCTGGTAATTGTAGTGCGTTCATTGTTTTCCTTTTGAGTGCTGTTGCGGCCTGTACTCTGTGCCAACCATCTGTCAGCAGATAGTAGCCTGAATCTTTTATGGGGGTCACAAGTATCGGATCCCACGCACCCTCTTTCTTCAGTTTGTTGATCCATGTCCTCTTCTCTTTGTTTAGGGGTCGTTCAACTCCCAGTCCCATCTCTGCCATGGTGACCAGTTTGCTTATTTCTACTTTGATCTTTTTGATCTTAATCGCTTTCATACTGTATGTAATCTATGTCCTGTATTATCTGCCATTCTGTTCCGTGTGGCAACGGTCTCCTCTGGGGGTAATCATTCTCATCTGATATCTCCCTGTACTTGTTGGCACAGGCAGGTCCGCAGAAAGGTCTGATTATCCTTTTATCGTATTTTGTGTCGTGTAGGCTGTCGTACCAGTAAATCGCGTCGTCGAAAATTTTCTTACAGACGTAACAGTTGTGTGATCTCTTAATCATCTATCAACAAATGCCCTTTCCTGCACAAACGAACCTCTGGTTTTACGTGTGCCTTCAGTGAACCCTCGGCTTTTAAACATGTCGGACATGTCATTGTTGAAATCCAGCCCGCCGCAGATCATCACTTTGTGTTTACTTGGATTTGAATCGTTTGCCACTTGCCCTGCTGTGATAAATTTTGTAATACGTTTGTTCTGGCCTTTCCACGTGGGATCCTGTGTAACTGTTGCCGTATACTTAACGCCTTGTTCTTGCAAGAAACTATCGTATGCCTGTAGTTCAGCAGATGTACGCACACTCCAATACACATGTATCTGATCAAAATGATCATACGTCTCAGGATCTCTTAGGAGAGATATAAACGGTGCTATACCTGTTCCTGTGGCCAGCATCCATAAATCGCCTCCCAACTCTAAATTGGCCAGTGTAAGTGTTCCGGTTGTTTTGGTGCCTACTTCTATTTCGTCACCCACATTGATGTGTTGCAATCTGCTTGTGAGAGGTCCGCCTGGAACTTTGATACTGTAAAATTCTAGATAATCGTCGTGTGGTCCGCTGGTCATGGAATAAGCTCTTTTTATGTTGTCGTTGGTAATTCCGATCATTGTGAATTCCCCCGCCGTGAACCTGAATGCGGCCGGACGTTCTGTACGTATACGGAATAGTCTATCTGTGTAATGTTCCACTTCTGTTACTTTTAAATTCAATCCAAATGCCTTTTTATTATATCCGCCCAGTGCTTTGATCCTTCTGCCCCTATGTGGCAGATGTCCGTTTTTGGAAAATCATCCAGTATCTCCGACATGCTAGAAAAAATAGTTTTATTGATCCATGTGTCTGGATCTAACTTGGAGATGTATTTTTTTAAAATATTTTTATTGTACTGGATGCCTGCATTTTCTATTTTTTTTGTTTCCCTGGACATGTTGGCTGTTTTTGCGATCTTTTGTAATTCGTCTTCACGGAGATCATTTTTTGTAAACACTGTGGCAAAATTTATTAATTTAATCTTTTTCAACTCACAGTACTGTTGTAAATGTAACATGTACATCAGGGTATTTTTCAGTTGGGTGAATTCATTAAAAATTTTTTTGTAATACATATCTGCTATTGTTTTGTCCTCATCGAATCCACCAGTTTTATTAGGACGTTCGTCTGCGGCCTGGCCCACACAGATTCTATACCTAGATCCATCACTCTTTGAGAGGAATGTACGCACCCAGCTCGTCCATCCTATTATTAGAACATCACATGTTTCTTCGGTCAGCGAATCAATTGTTGTGTAGAAAATCCTGTCATTGCTACCGGCTCCTAGGGCTAGGTTGGAATCGGCCTTGATTCTAGTACTCCATTTTTGTTCTAGATCCAGATGAGCTTCTTGCACAAAGGAATCCCCATTAACAATTATCATATCTAGTAGTGTTTGTTGTAGTATATTTAAAGACTGATTTAGTCATTGCCAGGCAATTTGGTCATCTGTTGGGCGCCGCCCATGTTCATGTAACCTGCCTGCTTTGAGTTGAACTCTGGTTCGTCGTCTGAAACAAGTAGTATGTCGTTCTCGTCGATCATCCTCACTTCCAGTTCGACTCCGTTCTTCTTGACTTTGAATCCTCTGCTCCAACGTCCATGTGACACCATGACCCACTCTCCGACTTTAACGTCTTCCTGTTGATCGCCTATGGCATAAACTTTTCCCCATCTAGGATGTATTCCGCCTTCTGATCCGTCATCGTCCATCATTATTATTCCTCCTGCGGATTTTCTTTCTCCGAAGTGCATGTCTGAAACTAGTACTCTTTTCTTGAGGGGTTTGATGTCGTTCTCGACGGTGTATTCCTTACCACCATGTGATCCAAAACCTTTTGCTTGTAAATCTTCTAATTGTCCCATATAGAAGTATTATATACGATTTACTCTAGTCCGTCAAGAGCCGCGTCTATGCCTTTTTTAGATGGCGATTCTGTTTTTGGCTTGAACGTTTCTACAGGCTTGGCTTCAACTTTTGTTGTTGGTGCTACCGTTTTCTGTGGAGTAGGTTTACTTGCAACCTTGTTAGTTGCTGGTTTAGATTCCACTGGAGTCATCTTCTGTACAGTTCTCACTGGCTCTACTTCAGGTGCCGGTGTTGGTTTGTTCTTTGTTGGTGTGTCACTGACCATGCCCTTGGGTTGTTCGTAGTACTTCTTGATCACTTGTGATTTGGGAGTGGCTATTGCTCCGCCTGGGCCTAATACATCACCTCTGGCATTCACATTCATGTTGCCTACCGCCTGCACGGATTCGTTGGCCGCTCTCAATTTTTCTATGTCCACCATACGTCCCTGCATGGTTCTGTACATTCTTTTTCTGGGTGCTCTTGCTACCATAATAATATGCTCCTATTATAATTACTTATCATCTCAAAAACTCGGTGATATCCAAATTGTACAGCATGGGATTGATCTTGTGTACCCCTATCAGGAACAGGCAGAAACTGGACACGCTGGACCCCCTACCTACACCCCACACTATGTCATTAGCCCTCAGTGTGTCTATGAAATAAATCAGGAACTGTAGTACACGTATGAATTGTTTCTTCTCGAACAATGAATACTCCATCTGCACTCTCAATCGTTCCTCGTCATTCTGGCATTTCTCTAACAACCATTCTAACACATTAATTTGGTAATACTTGTCTGGCATATTCCAGTTATCACAATTTGCTTTGTCAAATATCTCAGGTTTTTCTCTTTTAGGTACAGTGTTGATCACAGGAAGATCTATACCTAATTCTTTAAGACTGTCTGAATACTTGTCTGTGTTGTCTAAGTAAAGTTTTGATATGTCGAAGTCGGGATCTGTGTAAAGCAATTCAATGACATCCTCTTCTGAGAATATCACATCACCATGATCATTTATCTTTGTTTTTGTTTTTGCCGCCATCTAAAACCTTTGGTTGGAACTCAAATATTTTAGCATGATAGTCATGGGTCTTGTCAACAGGAATCTTTTGGTTGTTCCAACTGAAGTGTCCTGTGTAGATACCTTTGTCGAGTTCTTGGTCATATGTTGCCGTGTCCGATCTTAACCACCATGGATCAAATTTGCTGAATTTTTCTGAGAACCAGTCGGGCCTATCTAATAGTATAAGCTCTTTGCTGTCTTTGTCAACCTTGTAGGTAATACCATCACCTTGCCAAGATGAAAGTTCAATGTCATTTATTATTATCTTGCTGTCCAGTATGCTGTTGGCCTTGCAGAAGCACACTGCGGCCATGATCTGATCATAAGGTGGCTTTGGTAACTCAACGAATCTGTTGGTCGAGCTCTTTTTCAACACATCGTAGAGTGGTTCATCCCTCCAAGTGGTAATTGTGTTTGCGAACACCTGTTCAAAAAGATTTTTTAGTCTTTCGAAATATTCTGTTTGCTCTTTTAAACTTGCTGTGTGAGGAGTTAGTGAGACATTTAATTTGTATTCATTTGAAAACAATTCGCCGTCTACAATAATAATCGATTTGAATTTTGTTTTCCAAGTAAATGTGTTTGACATCAAGTCTATTTACTAGTCAATGTTGACCAGGTCACCTAGGTCTGGTTCGTTCCTTAACTTCTTGTTGTTCTTGTGCCACTCTTCAATTCTTTTCTGTCTCACAGCGTCTTGGTATGTCTTTAGTGCTTGTTGGAGATTGAATAATAATTCCGGATTCCTGCCACGTCTTGCTATAGCGACTTTCCTTGACAGATCCTTGATTCTTTTCGAGATGTCCTCTTCTGACATGTTGCCTATCTCTTCTTGTAATGGATGGAAGTACATGACACTCCTTAATTATTATGCGTACTGTTTGCCCAGTTGGTGCATCAGTATAGTTGTGCCACCATCCGGTGACATGAATTCAAACAGTGCTCTACCTAATCCTATAGTGACCTGGTCTGAAGTTCCATCACTGCCTGTGACGTTGTCGGCTTTAATAACTGCACTTGGTAAAGTCAATATTCCTGTAGAGGTCGGGGAAACTGTGATGTCTAGTATTATCCTACCCACTGCTCCTGCAGGAAAGTTAACGAATCCAAAAGTGGTGTCAGCGGTTATAGTAAGTGTTTGGTAATGACCATTTTTATGATCCAAAGTGACAGAGCCACCTGACACTGATCCGTGTGCATAAACTGTTTCTGATGTGTCTTTTAATTTTGCCCTCGACACTTCGTTGTTAGTAAAATCACTGGATGCATTTAAACTTGCTTTGTTTGCCTGCAGGTCGTCTATTTCAGTTTTAGCGTGGGTAAAGTTTGTTTTAATTTCACTAAAATTATCCCTGAATCCTTGAGAACTGTTGTCCTGTCCGGCCTTTGGATATGTTCCGTCTATGTTGTATGGTACTATGTTACTTGCCATTAAAATATTCCTTTGTCCCTAAATTTAAGATATTTATCGTTGGATCTCTCCACCTTTATAATTGTGCCTGCAGATGGTACTTCTTTGGTAAAAGTGATTGTTGTCTTGTTTGTGGTTGTGTTGTATGATAGTGTTATACCATATTCATGATCGGCAGATCTCAACTCCGTGTCTGCTGTTGGATTTAGACTTCCTGCGAAACCGCTAGCGGTCCATCCTTCTCCTGCCAGCACGGCCTGAGTTCCTTCCTTGACCAGTATGTCTTCTTGATGCACCAACTCGTCAACTACGAATACTGTTGTGGATCCATCCGCCGTGAATGTATCTGTGGCCAATTTGCTGTTGCTGACCACATACCTGTCTATGGTGAATGCTATATTTTTGAAATTCAATGCTTTGTCTTGTATTCTTTTCTTGACCAGTGCAGATGTTCCTGGTTTACAGTAACAGATCGGTATGGCCATGACATAACCTAGTGGTGCCAGGTCACCTGCCTGCGTGGTCTTCATCCAAAGTGGTAGATAATCCCATTCCTTGTGGCCTAGACTCTTCATCCTAGTTCTCATGTTGGCCACAGCATTTGGATAAACAGTCTCAACAAATCCGAGATCCGCACTCAGCTGGTTGGCATACCTCACCTTGGAACCTGACGTACTGAACGACAGTCCTCCATCTGTTGTGACTTCGTAATCCATGTAGTCTGTCGTAGCATTCATACTGGACGCTCTTGGTCCTAGTATTGGTTTGGCCACTGTATTTCTGAGATTTATTGCACTGGCAACGGATTGGCCATCCTTGTTGACCATNTTGTCCTTGATCTCTATGTATACTACTTCGTATTTTGTCGTCGTCCCTTCCTTGGCCACTGCTGTTTTTATATCTCCAAAATACAGTGTCTTGGGAGCATGATTCTGTTCCATCTGTTGTTGGAATGCAGTCAGAGTCTGTGCCTCTAGTCCTGACATCATTAACATATTCGGCTTGACCGTCATGCCAAAATTCGCGTCTTCGGATCTAAATATATTATCGATCGAGTTGATGTTTGGATCCTGTGCTATGCTATAGAATATGTTCTGATCAATGAATGATGTGGCATGTCCTGACATATTACCATATTCCGTTTGCGTGTATGGGATATCTAAATCCACAGTAAATTCTTTGGACGCCGCGGCATTTTGATATTGATCGCTGACGGTCACTGTGAACGTGAATGATCTTGTCGAGTCAGTGAAATCACTTGGAACTATTGTGCCCACGATATTGCCTTTTTCTGATAGTGTTGTGCCTGTGGGCAAAGAGCCAGAGGTCACTGAATAACTCAGTTCACGATTGGACTCATTCGTGACCGCTTCTATATGTAAAAGACTTGGTATGTTGGCCTTCAGTGTTCCGATTGCAGTTGGTGTTGTGAATGCTATCCCTATATCCAACTCTCCTATGACTTTCATAGTGAATTGTTGGTCAGAGAATACATTAACTCCTGCCGAGATCACCCGGTTAGCCCTTATCGTGAATGTGTAATCGGTCTCCACTGCTGACTGCCTGGCCAACTGACCGTAAAGTTCTCCGGTGATGAGGTCTATGGAAATACCAGACGGTAACGCACCGGACTGTATACTGTACTCTAGATCTCCTTGCAGTGAGTCGAAGTCCTCGACATCTATTTTGGCAACAAAGGCATTATCGTGTCTGAACGTGCCAAGGTCTGAACCTGTCCTGAAAACAGGTCGTCTGTTTGCACTCAGGTCCATTGTTAATGGTGAACCATCTATCTGTGATGCGTCTATGGTTACTGATGTGTTCGAAACTCTCCAGAAGTCTGCACTGTAAACGAATATGCTATTGTTCTGTTCTACGAAACTGGTACCATCCGATACCCTTACTATGAAATCAAAATTCTTGCTAATACTTTTTGTTGTAACTGTTCTATCATATATCTCATCGAACTTATCCTCAACTCCACTTCCGTCATATCCTCCACGATCCCCGTACCTCTGGTCGGCGGTCAGTGAAACAATACCTGATACCAATCCTGTCTTGCTCATTTCCACTCCAGGTGGCAATGAACCTTGTGCTATTTCGTAAACAAGTTGCTGTCCTGCCGCTGTGTCTGTGTCAGTGGCCTGCATCTGCAGATTCACACTGGAACCATCTATGACCCAGTAAAGTCCAACACTTGTGGAATCGTCCAGTTGCAGTTGTCCTGACGCTGTGGTGAATGTAGGTGCGTCTGCACCCTGCACGTCTAAACTGAATGTCCTATCTGTGATAGTGGTACCGGCCGTGGCTCGCACGACGAAGGTGTAAAGAGTTCTTTTGGCAACCTCAGCCGGAGTACCTGTCAGTAAGCCTGTGGATGTTACCTGCATTCCTGCGGGTAGGCTTCCTGCTATCACGGAGTAAGTGATGGCCGTTGAATCGCTAGTATTCGCTTCTAATTGAAGAGAATATGCGACTTGCTCGTCTATGGTTGCAATTTTACCTGCCGTGGTTGTCCACACTGGTGTTGCCATTAAAACTTACTCCTTACAAGGGTATTTATTGGCGATTACCTATGATTATTCTGTGTACGAATCCAGTGTTCCAGGTGCTGTTGGAGGCCTTCCCGTACGATCTTGTCTTGCTCACGTCGTATGGCATCCTCCAAGCGTTTGATCTCAGAATGTGGAGATCTATTTCGTCTAGCGAAATGCTGTTTTTTCATATGTGTTTTTCGTTAGTCTATTAACTAATAGTTACGTTACGTGAAGCAATTACTTGCCAACCACTAGCACCATAAATCAGCGTAACTGAATCATGTACAGCATCCATTACGACTGATGTACCGTTTGCAAAGGTAGTTGGAGTTATAGTTGCGTCACCACCGTCTACAACCATCACGATTATTTTCATCTGACCTATTACGCCATTTGCTAGTGTAAATGCTTGTGCACCAGTTGTTGTAATTTCAGTGTACAATGTTGTTAGGTTGATTGCACCCGCACCACTGATGGTTTGTCTGCTACCAATAAATGCACCTGCCATGGATGTGTCAGCATTCAATACAATTTTTCCAGTACCTTGTGTGCCTATTGTCAAGTCAGCATTTGAAGTGTCAGTTGATAACGTATCTGTCCTCACAGTTACGGCTTCCATCAAAGTGAAGTTGGCTTCTGCCGCAGTAAGTTTGGTGTTGGTTCCACCTATTGTCACGTTCTGATCGTTTGCTGGTGTAAGTGTTATTGCACCTGACGTGGCAGATAAAACATTTCCGTCTAATCTTAAATTATCAACATTAAGTTGTCCTGTCGTTGTCTGTGTGCCTGTTGCTGTGATCGGTCCTGTCAAATTGATAGTGCCTGTACCAGCAGGATCTATTGTGATGTCACCATTTGAACTTGATATAATCGAGTCTGCGTTGATTGAACCTTGCACAGTCATTGTTCCTGCCACTGTGCTGTTACCACTTACTGTTGTGTTACCTGTTGTGGCAACATCTGCAGTGTTCAATGTTCCTACCACTGTTGCGTTTGCTAATATCTTTGTGTGTCCTGTACCACTGCCGTCTAGTTCTAGATCTGCGTTTGAGGCGTTGGCTATGATAGTGTTGTCATTGAGTGTTATCCCATTTATGGCAACAGCACCTGTCATGGTTGCGGCGTTGATCGTTGGGTTGGTTAAAATTTTGTTTGTTAATGTTTGTGATCCAGTCAGTGTTGCCACTGTTGCATCGATGTTCATTGTAACTGTTTGACTACCAGCCACTGATGTTAAACCTGTTCCACCTGCGATAGTAAGTGATTGTGAATCTAGATCGATAGCACCTGTTCCTGAGTCACCTGCTAGATCTAAATCTTGTGCTGTGACCTGTGCGTCAACGTAAGTCTTTATTGCACCCTGCGTGGCCAACAGTGTTGCACTTGATCCCAATGCACCATTGTCAATGCCCGTGACAGTTGCACCTGTTGCCAGTGCTAAAGATGTTCCTACGGCCAGTGTACCACTCAAAGTAGTTGCACCGCTAACTGATGCTGTACCCATAACAACTAGGCCTTCGTTGATGTTGATTATTGTTGAATCATCTGAACTCAATGTCGTGCCATTGAATTTCATTGCACCCAGTTTGATGTTTCCTGTGCCGTTTGGTGTGACAGTGATGTCACCGTTGGTGACACCTGTTGTGATTACAAAGTTATTCAAATCTAAGTTTGCGTCTAATGTGTTTAAGTCATTGTCACTGCCGTATAATTCTACGAAGTTGTCATTGATCTTGTCAAATGCTGTTCTTAATGGATCACCCGTGCCGTCATTTGCACTCGATCCGATGTTGATTGGTTGTCTAGCCATGTTTATTAATCCTTTTTGTTACGGGTATTTATTGTCGATTCTATAAACCTAATGTAAAATTTTATCGATGTCTAGTTTTGATGCTGTCCTACGCACCAAGCAGTACCATTCCATATGCAAGGCACAACACTCATGTACTGTGAGAATATTTCTTTTCTTGTGTTTGATGCAGTTGTCCCGTCATTCTCGAATTTGCTAAAAGTTACATGGATACTACCCCTAGAACTGTTTGGACCTCGTACTAGGTATATGATTTGTCCTGCGGTAGTTCCGTCTGCCAATGTGTAATCGTTGTCATCCGAACCAGAATTTCCTGCCAATACTGCCACAGATTTTGTAGTATCAATGGCTACACTGGATCCATCTGCCTGCGAGGCACTGATGACAAGTTTACCATTTATCTTTGTTGCACCTGTGCCATTTCCAGATAGTTCTAGGTCAGCGTTTGTCTGCACTGCTTGAATTAAATTATCATTGATTTCTATGTGAGGCATGAACGATATCTCACCTGAATCTTCGTCGTATCTCAACAGAGGTTGTGAGTTTCCTGATGCACTTCTTACTGGTTTAACATAGAATCTCGATGTTCCAACAGTATTAAGTTCGCCATTGTGTGCGTTTAAAACTATACAGTTTTCGTCTAGTTTAGAATACCCTGCTTTAAATCCCAATGCCATAGACCTATCAGCAGTACCAGTACCTGTGTATCCTGCTTGATATCCTATTGTGGTTGTATAACTGCTACCACTATTTTCTTTTCCTGCTTCGGTACCGATTGCTATGCTCTCATCTGTTAGATCATTGTTACCTGCCTGTTTTCCAATTGCGATTGAATTAGTTCCTTGGCTTGTTACTCCTGCCTCGAATCCTATTGCTATTGCATATGTAGATTGGCTATTAACTCCTGCACTTTTTCCTATTCCAATACTTCCTGTACCTGGTCCTCCACTAGTGCCTCCACCTGCGAATGCTCCTATGTGTACCGCTTGATTACCTTGATCATATCCTGCCTGCCTACCCATGGCAACCGAATCAGTTCCTTGTGTTAACTCGCCTGCTTCCGCACCAACGGCAACGGAATACTCTCCCTGGGTGTTGTTACCCGCTTGCCTACCTATGGCAACAGTGTATTGACTTTGAGATGTTGTTCCTGCCTCGTCACCTATTGCCACACTTTTTTGTCCTTGTGAAGTGCTTCCTGCACTTTTTCCTATTGCTACTGAGTCTGCACCTTGGCTGGTTGATCCAGAAGATGTTCCTAAAGAAATTTTGTCAGTATTCATTCTAACAAGTCCTGTGCCTGCCGGGTCCAGTGTTATGTCTGCGTTAGATGGAGATATGATAGTTGACCCTACAAAAGTGAGGTCACCTGTTGAACCACCTGAATTTGCGTCTACGTATGCCTTCACCGATTGTTGTGAAGCAATCGCTGTGGCACTGTTTGATGCCATGTTGTCCTCATCGAGGAACACACCCGAAGTGAAGTCCGCTATGTCTATGTTTGAAATAGAATTTCCTGTGCCGTTGGCGTCAAACGTCTTGTTCGTGAATGTTGTACTTGAACTGGCCGTGATTGATCCACCACCTCCAACTGAATCAACGTAGGCTTTTGTTGCGGCATCCTGTGCTGATGCCGGGTCAGCCAGATTAATAATTTTTATGCTGTTGACGTTGATGTTTCCAGTACCCTGGGTGGATATAGATATGTCGCCGTCTGAAGTGTCATTCTGTATTGTGTCTGCCCTAACTGTTGTGGCCTCCAGCAAAGTGAAGTTGGCCTCCGCGGCTGTTAAGTTGGTGTTTGTACCACCTACTGTAACGTTCTGTCCATCTGCCGGTGTCAGTGTTATACTACCTGACGTTGCTGATAACACGTTTCCGTCCAATCTCAAGTTGTCGACGTTTAGTTGTCCTGTTGTTGTCTGTGTTCCTGCGTGTGTGATTGGACCAGTCAATACTATAGCACCTGTTCCTGCTGGATCGATGTTGACATCACCGTTGGTGTCTGTTGTGATCTTTCCTGAGGCGTCTATGTTCAAGTCACCAACGTTGAAAGTTCCTGTTGTCAGTGATCCTGACACAGTTGTGTTGCCTGTTGTGGTGACGTCCGCTGTGTTCAAAGTTCCTGCCACTGTTGCGTTTGCAAGTATCCTCGTTTGTCCTGAGCCACTACCATCCAGTTCTAGATCTGCGTTTGAGGCATTTGCCTTGATTGTGTTATCTGTTATTGTCACACCATCGATCGCCACTGCTCCTGTCATGGTCGCCGCGTTGATCGTTGGGTTTGTTAAAATTTTATTTGTAAGTGTTTGTGAACCAGTCAATGTTGTCACTGTGGAGTCAATCGCTATGGACACTGTGTTGCCCGAAGCACTTGTGGTGATACCTGTATCTCCAGAGAACTGCATGACTTCTGAATCTAGATCAATTGATAAAGTTGTTGAGTCATCACAAGCGAAATCTAAATCCTGTGCCGTGACCTGTGAGTCAACATAAGTCTTGATTGCACCCTGTGTGGCTAATAATGTTGCACTTGAGCCTAATGCACCATTGTCTATGCCTGTGACAGTTGCACCCGTGGCCAGTGCCAATGATGTCCCAACTGACAATGTGCTACCTAGAGTGGTCGCACCTAAAATATTTGCTGTGCCATCTACGACCAGACCTTCGTTGATGTTTATTACTGTTGAATCATCTGAACTCAATGTCGTGCCATTGAATTTCATTGCACCCAGTTTGATGCTACCTGTGCCATTTGGTGTGACAGTTATGTCACCGTTAGTGACCCCTGTTGTGATAGCGAAAGTACTTACATCTAGGTTCGCATCAAGTGTGTTGATGTCATTGTCACTGCCGTACAATTCAATGAAATTGTTGTTAATTTTTTCAAATGCTGTTCTTAATGGATCACCTGTGCCATCATTTCCGTTTGATCCGATGTTGATATTTTGCCTAGACATTATTATAGGTCTATCAGTGTTCTCTGGAATTTGAATACCGTGCTGTTGTTGGTGATATTTGTCGCTAGTAATCTCACATTACCATCATCTACATCTGCTGTGAATGTGCATAGTGGTGCAGAGTAAGATCCTGTGTTTCCGAACACAGTTACATATGCTTCAATTGTGCTGTC
>JGI24003J15210_10000808_pt1 | contig 13381 bp, 15 predicted proteins | sample LinPmetageLP28_FD_15210 | JGI IMG/M metagenome (IMG submission 15210)
TTTTATTTAATGTTTTTTAAAGTTAGAATTTATTGTTGTTAAGAAGTTCATTATGTCTCAGACATTTTCAAGTTCTTTATCACAATTTTATTCGTGAAAGTATAGAGCCAACATTCTTTCAGCCATTGTATGATATCGGCCTGGATTTAAATTCCATTGTTCAACGAATGTTTCCCAGCAGACACCCGCTTTTTTACCAGTCACTATTTTTTTTACTTCAACCAATCTGTCTGAGTGTGCAAACCTATTAGGAGAATTCAATAATAGATATTCATACACTTTCCTTGATTTATCTTCCCTTTCCATAATTGCTCTGAGAGTTCGTGTGTATTGCCAGATTTCATAAGCGTGTTCATCGTTTTCAATTGTCAGCATTTGTTTTATTTGTTTAATATTTATATGTTTTATTTGTTTAAATCATTTTAAACGAATAGAATATTAAATTGAATCTGTCGCCGGTAAAATTCGTATAATAATATTCCGTTGTATCTGTATTGAATCTGACTGGATTGGCCCAACTTCTATGGATACTTCTTTTTTTTTCATTATCTAACAATACCAAATTACCTCCTCTGTAATCTCCAATACCTACTGAAACTATTTCCTCTCTTTTTATATTATCTTCCTCTGTATTATAATTGATCATAACATTTGTAAAATAGAAATCTGAAAAGTAGAGTTTTCTAAATTCCGTAAATACTATATATAATTCTGGATATTTGAATACAACTTCTGAAAATAAAAAATCATCGCCATTTTGTATTTCAATTCCAAAATCAATATTATATGTTTCTAAATCAAAATTCAATTCTTCTAATATAGTTTGTAATATCAAACAATCTCCAAATATCTCACCATTAAAATAATTCATTTGTTTATAATTTTATAATTTTATAATTATATATTATATATGAAAATTAAAACTTTAACCCAAAAAGAGAAAATTAGTTTCAAAAATGAAATGCCGAAATATGAAGTTTTCTTGAAGTCAGAACTGCCACACCTTGCGCCAACCAGTTTGAGTTTATATAAAAGAACATTGAGTTATATAAGTACTGTCAATAAATGTAATGACAAAACAGTTGAAGAAACTTGTATTTTTTTAACTAGTAAAATTTTAACTGACACTAGTTTAGATTGTGTTATTGGCGATTCAAATGTTTCTGAATCAAATAAAAATATTAGATTGAGTGCTTTCAAAAACTTGGTTGAAATATTCAGAGATGAAATAAAATTAAAAATTAGTCCAGTTGCTTTCAATACAACAATTAGTATGATGGGTAAGGCAGGAGGAAATATCAGAAAACAAATTATGGAGACTAGAAGAAACAAAGATTTGCTTAGTCCTTCAACGATGCAAACTTGGGAAGAGTTGACTGAACTCAATAAAATTTATTTGAAAAAATTCAATTACATCAAAAATCAATATATCAAAACTAATGAAGTTCCGGATTATGTATTTCTTAGAGATTGTTTGATAAGTAACTTATATATCAATAATAGTTTCAAATTGAAAAACAATGAATTCAATGTAATACTTAGAAATGAATATAAATCATTATATTTACACATTGGAGATAATCAACCAACTTCAACTAGTAAAAATTACATATGGATAAAATTAGATTCAAATGATCATAAAATTATTATAAACAAAAATAAAACAACTGGCGGAGTAAAGAGAAAAAATCTTGGAGACTTTATCGGACACACTTCTGTATATCCGCAAAAAAATCAAAAGACATTTCCACTAAATAAAGAAATTGCTAAAATTATAATATTTATAAAACAAGTATTTAATGAAAGAAGTGATAAACCTTTTATCAAATGTAATAACCGAGAACTTAATTATACTAGCTCTACTTGGTCAAAAATGTTACAAAGAGTTTTTAAAAAAATTAATCCGAAACTGTCAAGTAGTCTCATTAGAAAAATATACCAATTGAAAATTGATACTACTGAGGATCTATCCAACCAAGATAAGATGCTAATCTATGAGATGAATGATTTACACCGTGACCCAAAAAATCTAAAAGATAATAAAGAGGGCGAAGAAAACTTAGTAATGACATTAGACAATTATCTATAACACCTTCCACTGTTGGAAGTTCGAGATCGTCAGTTGAAATGGAATTCATTCTTATACTCTTTAATAGCAGTTTTTTCCTTAGATTTCTTTTTATTAGTTTTATTTGTTTTTTTATTTCCATTCATTTCAAACATTTCATCTTTTTTGAATTGTTTTTTTTTCGGTCCTTTCATTAAGTTGGGTATATGATGTTGAATGTCTGGACAATCTTTCTGACTTTTCAAAGTATCCTTATCTTCAAATATATTTGATTCTCTTCCACACCTATCTTTTGATGGGTTCATATAATCTTTTATTTTTTTGTGTTCTTTTTTTCCATATTCTTGACTTGACATAACCTTTTGAAGTCTTCCAATATTTGGTCTAACTCGTATTTACTCATTATATATTATAGATAGATAATTATATATGAAAGTTTTAGAATTATTCAGCGGCACCCATTCAATTGGTAAAGTATGTAAAGAACACGGTTATGAAGTAGTATCTTTGGATAGAGATTTAGGCGCTAAATGTCCTTTTGGTACTGATTATGAATCTGATATACATTATAAAGAAGATATTATGACTTGGGATTATAAAAAAGATTTTAAAGTAGGAGAATTTGATTTAATCACGGCATCACCAGTTTGTCTTTGGTGGTCTATGTTAAGAAATTGTTGTATAAATAGAAAATTAAAAGGTATGGATAGACCATTAACAAAAGAAGATATTGAAAACGATATAACAAAATATGGAGTGCCTATGGTAGAAAAAATATTTGAAATAATAGATTATTTTAATCCTAAACACTATTGGATTGAAAACCCACAAACTGGAAGAATGAAAGAATATATAAATGATTTAATTCCATTTTATGATGTTGATTATTGTAAATATGGATTTGAATATAAAAAAAGAACAAGATTTTGGACTAACATAAAAGGTTTCAAACCTAAAATATGTAATAAAAGAAAACACAATATCCAATTGGGGCATTGTAAAAAATCAAATTGGGATGGTTCGCAAACCTTACAAAGATATAGAATACCTTCTGCACTTATCGCTGAACTTCTATGCTTGACTGATTCATAAAGATTGTATTCTTGTTGAGCATAACAATGTATACACCTTGGGACTTTGCGGCGCTACCATCCAAATCAGTGCCACTTGCCTCTAATTCAAAAGACCAGATAGTCTGTGAGAGGTCCTCTCCTGATCCATAGGCATCAAACAATATACCCATACCAGAAGCAGTGCCAGGTTCTGTACCATCTCGGTTCTGTGTCTGACTTCTGTTGACAACTCCGGACTGCCAGTCATTCCAAGCAAGGGAAGTTCTATTGGTTTTGTAATATCTTTTAATATTCAATGCCTCAATGTAATTACGGTCAATCATACATCGTGCTGAGTATTTGTTGCTTGTTGATAAAGCATTGTTATCTTGTTCATCTGTTTCTAATCGGAAACTGATTGGATAAAGTCGGCCGTTCTTAGAAAATCTAAGTTCTCGGACTTCTCCTACATTACCTAACCTACAACTATTAAACAACTGATTGCCAAGTTCATTAGAGTTAATGAAGTTCATAAAGATACTTGAAACTCTTGAAAGTCCTGGGGTTAAAGCAACAACACTTGTTGAACTATTAATCACTTGGAAAATAGAAGACAATGAGTTGAAACTGAATTGATTCTGTTGAGCCATTCTACTCTGGGCCATACTTCCAGATAATCTATATTGTGGAACAGTAAGAACTAAATCACTTAATACAAAACTATCTTGTGAAGTTGTGGCATCACTTCCGAAAATACAAGATACATCTGGTTTAAGTAAGATCTCAATAACAAGACCTCCCATACCATTTTTACTAATATCTAAATCTTGACCACTATTCAAAACTCCACAATATAATGGACTTGAAAAGGTTTTACCGGCAGCACCAGATCCACCAGCAACAACGTGACGACTTAAAAAGGTTGTTGCGACGTGATCTCCCTCGTGATACAAGGCAGTGTGAATATCATTACCATTATGTAATCCGGAAACAACTGATGGAACAATTCTAGAATAGTTATTGACTCTTTCAACAACTTGATTTAATCTTTTACTTGAAATAGTAACCATATCAACTAAGTTGGAAAATCTACCAGTTGCACCATCATAAAAATGGTTATGAGTATTAGTAATTGCGGCACCAGTAGAAGTGTTTACAGTAATTTTACCAGTAATTCTTAATTGAGAACAATCTAAGAGAGTTGGCATATCAGCGGAACTGACATCAAATTTAATTAAAGGTAAACCAGATTTACTAGCATACTGGCCGCCACTTGTAGCGTTTACAGGATTGAGCATTAAGTACTCTTTTTGGACTTCGGAAAGATTCATAGTTTATAGTATTATAGAATAAAATAAATTATGAATTTAAATTTTACTAGTTAATTTCATTTATGATAGATAATGATGATCTGGTAATTTATATTTGTATCTATATAATTTGTTTATTGCTTAGTATCTGAGCATAACTCCCTCTGGGGTAAGTTGGATTGTTCTTACGTGGACAACAAAGTTATTTAATAGTTTGAGTGGTCCTGTACCATCAACGAAATCTAAGTATAAATTGGTTGATATTCCCATAAGATTCTGACTTGTTCCATAAGGTCCAGTAGATCGGCCTACCAAGTAGAAACCATCTTGTAAACCAGTGGCAGCGGTGTTTTGTGTTTTACCTAAAAAGTTAAGGTTCTTAACATCAATACCGGCATCCATTAATGCTTTCTCTACTTCATAAGTATGGAGACCGCCAAGAACTGATCCACCAGCATTATCTGGTTGGGAAATGTAATTGACTGTTACACCGTCTTCTGTTACTGCTCCTACATCAAACTGTCCATTGATTTCTCGACTGAGTGGAACTGGTCTATCTGGTAAAAGTTTATTGTTAATCTGATATTCATATTGAGTAGCAGAAAGATATTTACCTTGAATATTATTTAATAAATTGAAAGCATCTAAACTTGCTTGTTCAACTGGGACAGATAAAATAGATTTGGCTCTTGATAAATCAGCCGGAATTATAGTAGCACTATTTGAAACTGCTCCCGGGATTGCTTGTTTGTAATTTACCCAAGACATAATGTCCATAGCATATTTACCTTTGGCAATAGCAGTAGAGATCGCAGAAGTGTATTCAGGACTTGGGATAACCTTTGGCACTACGAGTCGAGGGTTTTTGACATTGTAATTAAGACTTTGTGGAGTAACAGTAATACCACCAGCAGTGGCAGTATCGCTGAATAAAGTTCCGTCGTCATTTAATACTTGTAAACTTAAACCGGCTTTGGCGTTATCAATAATGTTAACGTCTGTTCCGTCAGCATTACCAAATCTAATTTCTACTTTACCACCAGCACTTAATTCAATTCTAGTAATATTACATTTACCATCATTGACTAATGTACCAGCACCAGCGCCAACTGCTTTAAGTAAAACTCGCTGACCAACTCTGAGTGGAAGATTAGCAACAACGTTTAAGTGATCGTCAGTTGGATATTGTGCGGCCGCATTCTGTACACCATATTTGGCAACAGTGGCGTCTGCTAATTCAAGAGTGGCAGTTGGTGCTGCTGTTCCATAGTCTGCTAAGCCAAATACAACGTCTTCTGGATTAACTAACATACATCGTGCATTTCTTTCTAAAAGCAATGAAACTTCAAGTGGAACTGCTAAACAAGGATGTGCTTGGTCTTTGTTGAATACACCAGAACAATTTAATGGAATCTGAACTTTACGGTCAACATATCTCCAAGTATCATTTACATCAGTAAATGCGACTCCTCCATTAACTCCATTTTGAGTAACCCAAGGATTTTGAGCAATTCTATAAGATTTGGCACAACCTTCAAGTCTTGATCTTTTGTTTAATATTCCTTCATCTTCTGAGGCAAGATATTTAAGATTGGCATATAAATTGTAGTCATTCATTTCTTCTAAAAGTCTTCCTTGACTTCTAATAACAAGTCTATTTATGATTGCTGAGGCTCCAACGTTTCTGTATATTTGCGCACAAGGAGCATTAGCAGATCCATTAAGATTAATTTCTGATTCAATAAAAGCGTTTTTCAAATCCGCAAATCCTACATCTCTTGTAATATCAAAGTGAATTTGAGTATTCTCCAAGAAATTTAAACCATTTCGGCACGGAATCCGAATCTGGTCAATGCCCATTTTAACTCCATCTGATTTAACTCTAAACATTTTATATTATAGTAAAATATTTTTATTTTAGAATTAAACTTTATTCAAAAAAAAAGAAAAAAAAATTATCTAAAAGAACTATCAAAAGTTGGAGCATTATCCATTGCCACAACTGGATTTGGTGGCGGAGTATAATCTTCTGCCTCTTTCTTTGCTTTGGCCGCTTCAACACCCGCTCTAATACCTCCGAAAAGAGCAGTTCCAATTGCCAATATATCTCCTATACCGGGAACTTCTGCTTCTTCACCGGCTACTGCTCCTTCTTTTGCTACTTGACCTCCAATCTTTTCAGCAGTAGTTTTTGCCGTTGCTTTGGCCGCTGCCTTGGCCGCTGTTTCTGCTGCTTCCTCTGCACCTTGTTCTGCTGCTTTTGGTAAACCATATTCATCAATTGTTTCTCCAACTTTGCCGGCTGCTCTTGGCGCTAATGTTTGCGCAATTTGTCCTGCTCTTTGTTGACCAGTTAAACCTTTTTGAGTAAATGCCGATACTATGCCCTAAACCTTCTGCTGCTGTACCCGCTGCTCCTAAAACACTTCTGAATCCACTTCCTATACTTGATAATAATCCAGATGCTTCTTCCTCTCCGCCTTCTACTGCTCTTGGTATACTTGATGGAGGAGATGGAAAATCCTCTGGTGCTGGACCTCTGGCGCTTCCTCCTTTTGGAAGTGATCTTGCTTCTGCTGCCGACGCTACACCCATTGCTTGTGCCTCTACTTCTGCTGCTCCCGCCTCTTCTTCTTCTGGTGCTGGTGCGCTTAATAAACTTGGTGCTGGTCCTAAACTTGGTTCTTCTGTTGAAGTTCTAATAGTTGGTGTTCTTCCTCCTATACCAGCAAGAGCGCCAGTTCGTTCTGTTGATTCCGGAATGTCTACTGGTGATATCTCCGGTGCTGCTCTGGCCGCAACTGATCTTGATAAACTTGCTATTTGTTCACTAGTTGTTGCTGGAACTCTCTCTGGTTCTGAAAATACCTTTGAACTAATTGCTGCTGCACCACTTAAACCCGGTAACTCTTCTGGTAGATCAAGTTCTGGAACACTTTCTGATTGTCCTACATTTTCTGCTCTCAATGGATTCAATGGATTATTGGTAGCATCTAAATTCCTTGTTAATCTTGAAGCGGCCAATGCTGGTGTTTCTTGTCCTCCAAATCTTTCTGCTATACCTCGGCCAGGTGCTAATGAACTAAATCCACCTTCTTGAACTAAACCAGACTCAGAAGGTCTTGGAGCAAGAACTAAATTTCTTGATACTGGTGCTGCCTCAACTGGTGCTGGTAGTTCTCCCGTTGGTCTTCCAGTTAGTTTGGATGCTACTCCATTTAATCTAGTTCCTATATTCCTTGTACCTTTCAAAACGTCATCAGAAGATAAAGTATTTAATTTACTTTGAATATATTTTTGTATTTTTGGTCTGAGGTGTGCTGCTTCTATACCAGCCATAATTCCACGTTCTCCTGCCATTGTCTTTTGGAAGTTTTCACCTTGTTCTAATATTTGTTTCGTAGCATCTGATTTTTTAGGGGCATTTTCTAAATAACTTTGACTTTGTGCTAATACTCTTTGAAAATCCATTTTATAACTTATATTTATATTTTAATTATCACTTTTCAATTTGCCCTTATTCACTTCTGGTATTTCTTCTGTAATATCCATATCCATATTTGCTGGGTCTTTCTGTTTGGTAAGATTTCCTTGTTCGTCATATCTACTCCATAATAATTTTGGTTCAGTAAGATCACTGCCCCAAGCATACATTTTAAGGTCTCTCCAATCGCACAAAGCAAAACCAAACTTAGGATTACAAGCAATATTATAATTTTTAATAAATTCCTTTTCACCTCCAAAAAAACTATGTAACTCTACACAATCCGCAAATTGCTTATTACTTGGTTGGTAAAATATAATACTATGACTNAGNCAACTTCTAAGATTTGGATTCAATGACTTAATAGATTGAGTACTAAACATAAATAATGTTTTCATATGACGATTGGAACTAATCATTTTATTTAAAATAGTATGTTGTCTCATAGCCCTAGACCCCATACAATCATCCATTAGTATACAACTCAATTGACGATCTTCTTTTGGTATATTCATTATATTGCTATATATACCTTCTAACAATGGTTCAGTCATTTCTTCCTCAACAAAATCAGCATATTCTACTAGATGTTCTGAGGTCAGATCACTTTTGGCAGTAGGACTTATTATATAAAATCCACCATCAAATATATCTTTTAAAAATTCATCTCTTAAAAATAAATTACTTAATAAATTACTCTTACCAGATCCCGGAGGAGCAAAGATCCCGCAGCAACCGCCGCCACGTTCAAGCATAGTGTGCAGTGGTCGTGGTAAATCCTTCTTAATTTCTATAAAGTCTTGTTTTTTCTTTACCCCATAAATTTTAAAATCATTGGACTCAGTATCTTTTATTTTTTCTTTTGCTTCTTTATTTTTAGTCTTTTTTGATTTCGGATTATAATCTTCTTTTTTTGGCGTCTTGGTTGTTTCTTTATAAGGCATATTTATATTGTATCAATATAATTTTTATAAATAGTTAAACTTCATCATCAGCAGTTAGGCCGAACATTTCAAAATATGGGTTCTTTGGTTTCCTTGGTGCTACTGGTTTTGGCGCTGGTTTCGGAATTGCCCTCTGTGCTTGTACTTGTTGGTATGCTGGTTGTGATGGCATATAATACGGCTGACCTTGCGGCCCCATTGGAAACTGCTCTCTTTTGGTTTTCTCTTCTTTTCGTTTGGTAAAATATGTATCTAATGTTCTATTCATNAGACTTGTTATACGTTCTTCATTCCATAAGTCCTGTTCCTCTTGAATAATGGATTGTTCCGCATTTACTTCTAAATGTGCTTCCTCCAACATCTTTTTCTTTTTTCTTTCTTTAATATGTTTCTTTGCCTTTGCTTTTTCGGCCGCTTCGTTTTTGAGTCTTAATGTTTTCATTGCTGCACGTTTCAACTTAGATTTCTCACGGGCTTTGGCCAAAGATGCTCTTAACTTTTCTTTTTGTTCTTCTGTTAATGGTTTACGTTTCTTACGTTGTTTCTTTTTTGGTAGATCAAATTCATCATCTTCTTTATCATATTCTGGTTTCTCAAAGATTGGTTCACTTGGTTCTTGTGGCGCTTCCTCTTCCTCTTCTTCTTCTTGCTCCTCTATTTCCACTTCTACATTCTCTTCTTTTTCAAATGCTTGTTCTTGTTGCTCCGCTATATCTTGTTCTGGTGCTGGTTCGGGTTCGGTCATTGCTTTTAGCTCTTCTTCGGTAAATGGCATACTCATATTTGTGTTTTTATATTCTATACATAGATATTATTTTTACATAAATTACTCAAATATTACTACAAATTCACATTTAATCCCAATTTTTTTATTTTCTTCAATCTTTTTTTCATCTTTTTTATCTTCCTTTATTTGTTTATCTCTGATTTCTTTTTCTGCTTTCATTCTCTTATGTTTTTTAGTANACCAGTGTTTTCTTATTTGTTTGGGGCAATGATTCCGCAATATTTGGCCACAATTACATTGATAAATAGTCATATCTTTTACTTTATTCATATATTTTAAAATAGTTATATTGAGCGGTAAGACTTCTCATTAATTTTTATTATCTTATATTCATTCCATTTCTGACATTCCCTACCCCACATTATATGATATATTGTAGATTTGGGTATTTTGAGTTGATCGGTTATTTCAAGTGTAGTTTTGAATTTCTTTTCTGTATTTGTACTGCTGTTTGTGACTAGGTACTTATAGTTTCTTAATGAATTTTCGTATGATTTCATTTTTGTGTATATATTCTATTGCTGTGTTTTTTTTAAATGGTTTTATACGAATAATTACTTTTTGATTAATGCTTGACCCCAAAAACCCATATCCACATAACAGAATTTTTCTTTTCCTTTACCATTAAAACACTTAGGAAAACTTGGTTCTCCGTATAATTCCCATCCTTCTTCTAACTTTTTATTCACACCTTCTAGAAATTTTTGGTATTCACTATTTTGGATCATTTTGTATTGCATTGTCATAGTAACTTATAAGTTACTTAGTTACTTACTCTTTAAACGATTAATAAAAATATGTAGTTTTCCAGAGAATCAGTTATATGTAATATGTGGATATTTTGGCGGATTTGAGTTCGCTGAGTATTTTACAAATTGTGGTGACGTATTTACGTAAATACAACATCATAATTTTGAAAATTTCTGGATCAATATATTTCGCCCATATTTTAGCATATTACATATTATATATTATATAATAATATAAGACCATAAACTAATCACAACCCTCTAAAAATTGATAAGGAATTTTTAAAATGCTATTTCAAAATGTTGTTTTTACATATTAGAATAATGGAATATATTCGTTCAAAACTATTTAAAGAAATGTGATTAATAATTTATAATATGACAACCAAACTAATTGAGAAGCCAAATGAGTACGTTTTAGAATACATTTTAAATAACTCCAATTCATTATTTAGTGATCTATCAGAAGATGATAAGTTTGACACAATCAAGCAACTCAAAACATATAAAAATAAAATGAAAAAAGGAATAGTAGATGTAACTTACAGCCAAAGAGGTGCAACATTTGAAGGCCGAACTTACACCAAATGCGCTTTACAAAATATGAAAAAAGATATAAGAAACTCACTGACAATTAGTAAATATTATGATATTGATATTGAGAATGCTATGTTTTCAATTATGCGGAATTATGCCAAAAATAATAATTTAGATACTCCGAATCTGAAAAAATACGTGGCCCAACGTCAGCAACTTTTGAGCAATTCCATATTAAATAAAGCAGATATATGTTCTTATATAATGGGAGGTAATCAACCTATGAATACTCCGGAATGGTTATTAAAAATGAAACAAGAATTTGAAACAATTGAAGATTGGATTTATATGAAAAATCCTAAATTTGTTGATTGGATAAAAAAAAAAATGAAAAGAGAAGGAAACATCAATAATGAAAGAGGTAAGGTATTAAGTCATTTTTATCAAATGGAAGAAAAAAAAGTAATTGATTTGGCTATTCAATATTTGGAATCTAAAAAATATATTGTTGGTTCAATAATTCACGATGGATTTCTAATTGAAAAAGACGAAAGAATAAAAATTGATATTGAAGAATTGAATGAGTTTATGTCTGTTAGAAATCATAAAGTAAAATTCATTATTAAACCAATGGAGAAATTACTCAATATCCCCAAAAATATATTATACAAAAAGAGGCAAGAATATGATGAAGAAATGCTTCGGAAGTATAAAGAACTCAAAGAAAAGTTTGAAAGCAAAACTGCCAAAATTATGAATCCATTTGTTTATATAACAACTGATATCAATGGAGAAAAATGCTTTGAAAAAAATTCAAATATAAAAGGAAAGTTTATTGATTGGAAAGAATCAACTCAAAATGATAAAGTATTGAAGTTTCCATTTTATACCGATACTGGAAAACCAAAAACTTTTATTGAGAATTATATAAATGATCCTACCAAAAAGATTTTTGATAAAATTGATTTCATCCCATCTAAAACTGAATGTCCGGATAATGTGTATAATTTATTTGATGGGTTTGAAGTATTTAAAATTGATAAAGTAAATACCTATTCTGAAACAACAAAACCAAGATTTGAAAAACTATTGGGACATTTTAAATTTTTGGTAAATGATGGTTCAGAAGACGTAGATAAATATTTTGATTATGTGATGCAGATCTTTGCTCATATGATATTGAATCCTATGGAAAAAACAAAAGTGTTGCCCGTTTTTAAAAGTAAAGAGGGTTGGGGTAAAAATATAATGACTGATTATATTGGAAAGGAAATAATGGGGGATAAATACCATTTGGAAACTAGAAACGCCTCAAAAGAAATATTTGGGGATTTCAACGGAATTATGGCCGAAAAGTTGTTCGTTGTATTTGACGAGGCCGACCCAGACGAAACTAAAATATTTTATGAGAAACTGAAAGGGGAAATAACAAATAATAAATTTATATTAAAGAGAAAAGGAATTGAGAATACAACTATCAGAAGTTTTGTTAATTATGTTTCAACTACCAACAATGAAGGCACTATAAAAATTTCAAAGACCAATCGGCGTTTTTCAATGTTTGAATGTACTCAACCAAAACCAACACACGAATATTTTGAAGAACTAAATTTTAGTGAAAATAGCATTATGAAAGATAAAGAAGTTAAACTAATGTTCATTGAATATTTGGAAAGTATATTTGATAAAAATTATGATTTTTCTAATATTCCTAAATCCAATTATTACAAGAGAAGTGCTGAACTATGTAAAGTTCCTATTGACGATTTCTTGAATGATTTTTTTCAGAAAACATTTAATGATATTGATTGCGAACCATACAAATATACAAAAGGTAAAAAGAAAGATTATTATACTAAACTTACCAAAGAAATGTATAATGATTACAAATCCTTTTTGAATGAAACCAATGGAGAAATAGTAAGTCAGCAAAAGTTCAAAGCATTAGTGCTAGAAAAAGAAATATTCAAATTAGATCGCAATTTACACGGATCTGAATTAATATATAAAAAAGATGTACTTGTTGATTATCTTAAAAAAAATGATATTTTCCAAATGTTAGATATAGTTGATAATGAATCTGATGGGGAGGAGGATTAATTAAACAAATAAACCATTTAAAAGGAAAACCAAAAATATAAGCAATGCAAGGTCACAACTATTCAATGTATCATTTCAAAATAACAGATTTGAAAGAACTTAAAACACATTACTTTTTAACTTATAAAGACTTAGAACAAAAACTAGGAATTCCTAGATCTTGCTTATATTATGCTATGAGAAATAAAAACGGAAAACTCGGAGATTACATTTGCGAAAGTGTTAGAATTCCGAAAAGTACTTTAAAGACTTGAAGTTGAATTCTTTTTTTTTGTCTCTTCCTCTACTTTTATTTCTATATTACTTTCATCTATTTCAACTCCATTGAGTAGATCTTTCAAATCGTCGGC
>JGI24003J15210_10000811_pt1 | contig 13369 bp, 20 predicted proteins | sample LinPmetageLP28_FD_15210 | JGI IMG/M metagenome (IMG submission 15210)
ATCGGTTCTTCGGCTAAGTCACAACATGCCAAGGGTGAGGCAGCAGACTTTGAGATTCATGGAATAGACAACAAGGAACTCGCAACGTGGATTAAAGAAAACTGTGAGTATGATCAATTGATACTTGAGTTTTATGAGGAAGGTAATCCCAATTCAGGGTGGGTGCATTGTTCAGTATCGAAAACAACACCAAGACGTGAACGATTGTTAGCACAGAAAATAGATGGTAAAACTCAATATGTATATTGGCCAGTTTAAAACTCCAACCATTTTTTAATATCTTGCTCAACCATAACATCATTTGCTAAATCTACCTTTTCTTTAAGTGCTTTAATTATCTTCTCATCTATAGTCTTTTCTGCTACTAAATCCACGTACGTAACACTGCCAGTCTGGCCGATACGATGCGCACGATCTTCTGATTGCAATCTTTTTTCCAAATCATAGTTGTTAGAAAAGTAAATAACCGTAGTCGCAGCAGTTAGGGTAATTCCATAGCCTCCAGTCTGTGCGTTTCCGACAAAAAAGCGTGTAGGGCCCTCAACGTCCTGAAACTGAGCAATGTTGTCCTGCCGGAGGGTAGCATCCACCCCACCGTGATATTCGACTGTAGAGGCTTCTCCGTAAGCTTTTTTTAAGCATTCGACTATTTTTCTGATGTCTTCACGGTAAGTTGCCCAGATTATGACCTTGCCGTCCACTTCTTCTAAACAATCTTGTAATGCTTGGATTCGATTATTTTTTATCGGTGTCACGGTACCATCGTCAGCTTTAAATGTGCCGCAAGTAATTTGATGTAGTCGCATTAACGTAGTCAACGCGGATTCTGTAGTCATAAGTTTGCCGTCGTGTTGTGCAATGGCTGCACGTTTCATAGTATTGTACATATCTTTTTGTTCGTCAGTTAATTCTACTGAACGTTTAGTGTATACTTTAGGTGGTAGGTCTAAGCATTCTTCTTTAGCAACGCGATAAGAAAAACTTCTAAGCTTTGCGGTAAGTTCTTCAATATTTTTATAACCTACAACTAAGTTAATACTACGACCACTAAAAGTTCTACGCACCATTTGTGCATATCTATTTCTAAAAGAATAATAAGACTGATGTCCTAGATGATAAGTATCTAAGAAAGCACACTGAGTGTACAGATCCAGTGGGGATTTAGTCACGGGAGAGCCGGTCAAGATTCTACGGTATTTCGCTGAGGTCCCTAGTTTCAAAATATTTTTTGTTCGTTTTGCTGTCGGACTCTTGATTGTTGTAGACTCATCAATCCCTATTAAGGCTCTTCCACCAAATATGCTAAGGAATTTGTCAGCAAAGTCCAGACCTTTCTTAGTAGAAAATGCTTCTACGTTCATAATCAATACTTTAAGATCATGTTCACCATCAAATAAAGTATCAAGTTCTAATTGTTTTTTCTTAGTGATTGCCGGATCCCAGGACACCATGGTTTTTTCAATGTGATCGGGCATGTGATTAGGAATTTCGTTATCGCTCCATATTTTATATACACCTTTAGGAGCAATGATTAACGCACCGCGGACGGCGCCTCTATCATAGAGCATTGATATGTTGTCAACTAAAACTTTAGACTTTCCTGTACCCATATCCATAAACAAACCGTAAGATTCTTGAGCCCAGCACTTATATAATGCTTTCATTTGATGATCAAAAGGTTTAGTTTTGAACTTATACTTGTCTATCATAATTTATTTTATATTCTTTCTTGACATACATATAAGGATGCTTATATTAAAAGTCAAGAATTAAAGAAGGAAATAAAATGTCAAAGAATTTAACAGTCTATGAACTGTATGATCGTAGAAGTCTAGCAGACTTTTTAGATTTTAAAGATAAGAATCCAGACGCACCATTAGTATATGTATTACAACACCCACCAGAATCTATAAATATTTTAGGTGCTGCTGAATTTGGTAACTTAGTAATATGTTTACCGCATCATTCACAAATGGTTTTTTCTAGTGGTCCTTTCATACATAAAATGCAAAAGAACTTAAGGGATTTTGAAGAGCATGATTATATATTATGCACTGGTGATCCAGCTATTATAGGTTTGTCTACCGCTGTTGTGTCTGACATAACTAACGGTTGTTTTAACTTTTTAAAGTGGGACAAGCGCGAAAGAAAGTATTACCCATTAAGAATTGATTTACATAGTAAAGGAGAAAGATATGAGCGATGATTTAATACTAGAGGATTTGGAACAGGACCAACAAGATTTGATGGAGAAGTCAGACATATCAACGTTGGCTAAATATTGTAATGAATTAGCACGTATCGAGAATAATATTAGTTCACATGAAGGTACTTTAAAAGATTTAAAAGAACAAGCAGACAAGATTAGTTCAGAGATCATTCCTAATTTGCTCGCGGAGCAGGGATTAGCATCTTTGAAATTAGCTGACGGATCAGGAGTCGACGTAAAGAAAACTTACAGTTGTACGATTAAAAAAGATTCTGTTGATGCAGCTTACACATGGCTTCGTGACCAAGGCTTAGGAGACATCATTAAAAATGAAGTTTCTGTAGTCTTTGGTAAAGGAGAAGATACAAGGGCTAACGAATTGTTAGACCTTGCAGAGCAAGAAGGTTATCAGCCCAACCAAAAACAAAAAGTTGAGCCGATGACATTGAAAGCTCTCTACCGGGAGCGTATCGAGGCCGGCCTCGATATGCCCTCGGAATTTTTTCACACTTTTGTGAAAGATCAAACCAAAATAAGCCGGAAATCATGAAACAAGGAGAAAAAACCATGAACCAAGTAGCGAAAAAAGCTAATACTGCAGTAGCGTTGGGCAGTATGTTTGAACAAGACGCATTAGTTGGCGCTAGCGATATGGGAGCAGATGATTTTGCTTTACCATTTTTAAGAGTGCTAGGTCAGCTATCACCGGAGATCAATAAGCATGACTCCAAATATGTCGAAGGCGCAGAAGCCGGTATGATTTATAATACCGTGACGAAGCAGACATATAATGGTGAAGAAGGAATAAAGGTGATGCCGTGCTATTACAAGCGTGAGTATGTAGAGTGGTCAGATCGTGGCCAGGGCACAAGTGCTCCAGTACAGATTCATTCAGTAGCAAGTGGCGTTATTGAAAAAGCAAAGCGAGGTGCTGATTGGAAAGATCGATTACCGAACGGTAATTATCTTGAGAACACAGCGTCTTACTATGTAATGGATGAGAAGATGGGAACAGCATTGATTTCTATGAAGTCTACACAACTTAAAGTTAGTAGAACATGGAACTCTATGATGAACGGTATCAAACTAGAAGGTAAAAATGGTTTGTTTACACCGGCTTCTTACAGTCACTTGTATAGACTGAAAACTGTCCAACAATCAAATGACAAAGGAACGTGGTTTGGTTGGAGCGTAGAGAAGGAAGGTCCGGTACAGGACAAGTCACTTTACGAGGCAGCTAAAAGTTTTGCTATATCGTGTTCTAGCGGAGACGTAAAAGCAAAAGCTAGCGAAGAAGGCACAGAAGATAAAGAGAAATCAGACGTACCATTTTAACTAGTAACGATAGCAAGGCAACTCCCCCTGCCTTGCTATCATAAAGGAGGAGACTTATGATTGAGGAGGAAAAAACATGTGTTACATGCGGTGAAACGTTTACAATACATGCAGTACAGCAACGTACTAAAAAATATTGCGGCTACAAATGTAGTATAAAATCAACATATAAAAAGACTGGGAATAAACCAGGACCGAGAAAGAAGAAGTAGTGAAAGAACTAAAAAATATATTTGAAGGCAATAATAATGCCTATGGGCAAATGATTATTCAGCCTGGAGCTATCACTGACAAAGGCAAACAGAAAGCAAAAGCTTTTATTAAACGTGATGCAGTGACTGACTTACTTTGGGCTAATCATTTAAAAGGTGTTGAGCCAGCGTTAGGTATCATACCTATAAATGAGAATAACATGTGCAAGTGGGGTTGTATTGACGTCGATGATTATAGTATTGATCTCAAAACTATAGCGGCCTCTATCAAGTCCCATAAATTCCCACTGGTATTATTTAGGTCTAAATCAGGTGGTGCACACTTGTTTTTATTTTGTGATACTTTTATTTCAGCTGGTTTATTGCAGGCTAAACTAATTGATATGGCTAAAGCGCTAGGCTTTGGTGATATGGAAATATTTCCTAAACAGACAGAGTTGCTCGCGGAACGGGGCGACGTTGGAAACTTTTTAAATCTACCTTATCACGGTGGTATCAGAGGTATGCGTTACGCATTAGATGAAAATGGTGAGGCCATAACCGAATCAGATTTCTATAAGATGTATGAGACTGTCGTGTTAACAGAAACACAAATAGATGAAATAAAAGTTAAGTCTAAAAAAGTAGTTAAGAAAGAAGCTTTTAAAGATGGGCCACCATGTTTAAATAAATTAGCTGATGAAGGTTTTGGTGAAGGCTCACGCAACAATGCATTGTTTAATATTGGTGTATTTCACAAGCAAGCTACACCAGATAGTTGGCAAGACGCTGTCATGGCAAGCAATCAAAAATATTTTGATCCACCACTACCATTTAAAGAAGTNAATGATCTAATTGGTTCATTAAACAAAAGAGGTTATGACAAATATAGATGTAAAGACCAACCTATCTGTGGTGTATGCAAGCCAGCTATCTGTAGAACAAAAAGATTTGGTGTTGGTTTTGAAGAAGAGCAAATGGCACCGATGAAAGATTTACAAAAGTATTGTTCGGAACCGGCGACGTGGATGCTAACTGTTGGTGACAAACGTGTACAATTAAAAAGTGAACAGTTACACAACCCTAATTTATTTGCTGTTGCTGTTATGGAACAGGCTAACTTAGTGGTACCTATTTTAAAAGGTAAGGATTGGCGTGAAGTTTATTTAAAACCTTTATTTGCTGGTGAAGTTGCAGAGATAGAACCATTAGAATCATTACAGCCGAAGAAAGAATTGAGACAATTATTATTACAGTACACTATGAATAGAACTAGAACGACTAAGCTAGAAGAATTAGTCAATGGTAAATGTTATGTTAGCACGGAAGAAAACCATGCAATGTTTCAAATTAGTTCTTTCTTAAACTTTCTAAAAAAGAATGCCTGGGATATGAATAAAAAAGATACTGGTAAAATCCTCCAGGAATTAGATTTGTATGAAGAAGAAGTTAGACCAAAAGTTATGACTAAGGATGGTGAAAAAAGACCACGTTGTGTCAGAGTAAAGTTAGGTGACTTTGAAGAAGGTGCAGTGCAAATAGAAACAACTTATGATGAGCAACCTTTCTAATGAAAACAATTATCTTAGGTCCTCCTGGTACCGGTAAAACATACGCATTACTTGAGTTAGTAGAAAAATGTATTGAGTCCGGTATCAATACTAAAAAGATAGGTTATTTTACATTTACTAAAGATGCAGCTCGTGTTGCTAAAGCTAGAGCAATGGAAAAATTTAAAATAGATGAAGATGAATTACCTTTCTTTAGAACATTACATTCATTGGCATATGGTTTAGCTAGTTTAAAGAAAGAGCGTGTTGTTAACACCGCAGACTACAAAGAATTTGGTAGCAAGAATGGTCTTACTATTAAACGCGCCGCACACAGTAACGCTGATGGATTGTTTGATTCAGACAATGCATATTTAAGTTTAATCAACAAAGCTAGGGTCTCTATGGTCGATGTCATGACTATTTACGACCGTAATGAGCACCTGGTGGACGTAGAGAGGGATGTTTTGTACCTATTAGACCATGAATACACTAAATTTAAGCAAGAAAAAGGCATGTATGATTACAACGACATGCTGCAAATGTTCGTTGACAAAGATTTATCACCTAAGTTTGACGTATTGTTTATTGATGAGGCACAAGACTTAAGTCCGTTGCAGTGGACCATAGTTAGGAAAATGTGGAACAACTCTGACAAAACTTATATTGCTGGTGATGATGATCAAGCTATTTTTAAATGGGCTGGTGCAGACGTGGATCATTTCATTGCGTTAAAAGATGAAGTCGATCATGTAAAAACTTTAGATAAATCTTATCGTGTGCCACCAGGACCAATTTTTGAATTAGCACAAAGTATACGTTCACGTATTACTAATAAATATAATAAAGAATACAAACCAAAAGACGGACAGTCCGGTGAACTTAGTTATCATAGTGACGTCACCGATGTTGATATGTCAGAAGGTGAGTGGTTAGTGCTAGCCTCAGCGCATCATTTTTTTGAACCTATTGGTGAACATTGTGAAGATAACGGTTGGTATTATAGAAACTCTAGAGGTAAGAACGCGGCACCAGTAGAGCTCGTGCAGGCCATACAACGCTGGGAACGCTGGCGCAAGGGCGGTGAAATAGAAACAATTTTAATTAAAAACATCTATAATTATCTGGGAAACAATGTTACTATGGGATATAGAAAGGCGAATACATTAAATAAAGAAGGTAGCTATACACTTGAAGATTGCATCGCGGAACACGGATTAAAAACAAACGCTGTTTGGTATGAAGCATTTAACGAACTGGATAACTATACGGAAAATTATATAAGAGCAATGTTAGCACGTGGAGAAAACATTTTAGAAACACCTCGCATTATTTTTAAATCAATACATGCAGCCAAAGGTGGTGAAGCACAAAATATTTTATTATTACCTGATGTAACTAAAGCAAGTTTAGATGCAGCTGAACATGATCCTGATGATGCTCATAGATTATTTTATGTTGCAGTGACTAGAGCAAAAGAAACATTACATATTATTGAACCGGCAAGCTATGAGAGGAGCTACCCTTATGTCTAAAAAATATGATCCAGTGGATTATCCCGAACATTATAACAAAGGAAATGTAGAGTGTATTGACGCGATAAAATCGTGCCAAGGTATTGGTTTTAAATACTATTTACAAGGCTCAGCAATTAAGTATATTTGGAGACATGAACACAAAGGTAAGCCGATTGAAGATTTGGATAAGGCAATTTGGTTTTTAACTAAGTTGAAAAAAGAATATGAATAGACCATTGCAAGTGCCAATGAATTTTAGTCCGGAGACAGAGTGGGTCGTACCACCAATGCCAGATTTAAGTGAGCATACTGAAATTGCTATTGACTTAGAAACTAGAGACCCAAATTTAATGACTATGGGTTCTGGGTCGGTACGTAAAGACGGCGAGGTTGTAGGCTTTGCGGTAGCAGTAGAAGGTTGGAAAGGATATTTTCCTATTGCCCATGAAGGTCAAGGTAATATTGATAGAGCTATTGTTATTGATTGGATGCAGGAAGTTTTAAATACACCAGCAACAAAAGTTTTTCACAACGCTATGTACGATGTGTCGTGGTTACGTTCAATGAACTTTAATATTAATGGTAGGATTGTTGACACTATGATTGCAGCAAGTTTAGTCAACGAGAATCGTTTTAGTTTTACATTAGATTCTATTTCTAAAGAATACATTGGTATGGGTAAAAACGAAAATGTTTTAAAGGATGCAGCAAAACTATGGGGTGTTAATCCTAAAGCGGAGATGTGGCGACTGCCAGCATTAGTTGTCGGTGAGTACGCAGAGCGTGACGCTGAGATAACTTTAAAGTTATGGCAAGCGATGAAGCATGAACTAACACAACAAGATTTGTGGGACGTGTTTAATTTAGAAACAGATTTGTTTCCATGTTTAATTGACATGAAGTTTAAAGGTGTACCAGTTGATTTAGAACGTGCTGACACAATTAAAAAAGATTTCGTTAAGCAAGAAAAAGAATTACTACATTTAATAAATCAAGAAGCCGGTTTTGAAATTGAGATATGGGCGGCAGCTTCTATTGCGACAGCGTTTGATAAATTAAAACTACCTTACGATAGAACTGATAAAGGTGCGCCAAGTTTTACTAAAGGTTTTTTAGCATCGCATCCGGAAGGTACAATGGCTAGACGAATTGCTGAGGCACGAGAGATAAATAAAGCACATACAACTTTTATTGATACAATTATTAAGCATGAACACAACGGCAGAATACACAGTGATATCAATCAGATACGGTCTGATTCAGGTGGTACTGTAACTGGTCGTTTCAGCTACAGTAATCCGAACCTACAGCAAATACCAGCACGACACAAGACCATTGGTCCAATGATTCGATCTATCTTTGTACCGGAACGTGGTTGTACCTGGGGCTGTTTTGATTACTCGCAACAAGAACCGCGCATCGTGGTACACTTCTCTTCACTATTAAAGTTAGATGGTTCATCTATGATTGTAGATCAATATAAAAAAGGGGAAGCAGACTTTCACCAGATGATTGCAGACATGGCCGGCATCGAACGTAAACAAGCCAAGACTATTAATTTAGGTTTAATGTATGGCATGGGTAAAAATAAACTCATGGGTGAATTAGGTTTACTCAAAGACGCTGCCGAAAAATTAATTAAAACTTACAATGCTAAAGCACCATTTGTAAAAATGTTAACTGAAGCGGTAATGCGTAGAGCAGAAGACAGTGGTAAGATTAGAACTATCGGTGGTCGTATTTGTCATTTTGATATGTGGGAGTCAACACAATTTGGTTTAAACAAACCATTGAAATATGATGAAGCCATCCGGGAGCACGGACCGGGGATGATTAAACGTGCCTTTACCTACAAAGCATTAAACAAATTGATTCAAGGTAGTGCTGCGGACATGACTAAGAAATCTATGTTAGCGTTATACAAAGAAGGCATCATACCCCATATACAAATTCATGACGAACTAGATATATCAATCAAAGAACCAGCGGAGGCCGAAAAGATAATTCAAATTATGGAAGACGCTGTTACATTAGAAGTTCCAAACAAGGTAGATTATGAATCGGGTAAAAACTGGGGAGAGATTAAAGGATGAAGTGTTGGAGTTGTAATCACGAATTGATATGGGGTGGTGACCACGACACTGAGTGGGAAGACAACGATGAGGAAGAACATATGATTATGACAAACTTATCATGTCCTAACTGTACAGCGGTTGTAATTGTCTATCATGGAAACAAGTAAACAACAAAAAGGTATTCGTGCCGAGTTGTTGGCCGCAATCGATTTCTTAGGACAGCCAAATACGCATGTCTATTATGATTTAGGTGGTAAGGGTCCAGCGGATATTATTGTCGTGAATAGTAGAACGGGGACCGTGGATTTGTATGATGTCAAGACAAAGAGTTATCGAATGCAACGAGGCAAAATGACTATGATTCATAGAACTAAAAACAAGTCAGCTAAAAACTTAGATGTAAAAATACTGTATGTCTGACATCCAAGATGAACGCCAGACACATAAAGGTGAAGAATCTATTAAAATAAAGTAAAATAAGCTCTTGTCAAATAAAATAAGACGACTATATTATCCCATAGTATAACACAACAAGGAGAAATAAATGCCTGATATAAGTAAATTTAAATCGGTATCCGTATCATCAACAACTCACGGAAAACTTGAAGAAATGGCTAAAACTAGGTTTGAAGTACCGGTTAGCATTCAAAAAGTAATAGATTTTTTAATTAGTCNAGAAGTTGAAAAAAATGGAAAACGANGAACTGGTTAAAACAATATGCCCGCGNTGTAATGGTAACGGGTATATTCGANTAGCACCTGTGATTGCTGGCGTCTTTGATAAGCCCACTGAACACGATTGTCCTATGTGTGAAAATCAATTTGATAATATTGGTATGCGGGTANCAACACACAATGGTTATGTGATGTTGCCTAAAAGTCANACACGTATTAATATAGAAGGTGGTCGTGAATCAAAAACTAAATGGTCCGGCGAGACTTTACCGGAAGTAGGTAAATAATGCCATTAAACCCCGAGGATGAATACGGATGGTAATATCATATAAACAAAATGCTTTACACGGTGATGATTTAAGTTTTTTAAAAGAATACATTACAGGCAATACTAAATATTTATATAATATGTTTCCTGTTTATAGTTTTTTACCAAAAGACGAACCGGCTGAAAACCATATTGAAAGAATACTACGCGCTATTACTCCAGGAAAAGAACACATTGAGTATTGGTTTCGTTGGAATGAAGCAGGCCCATGGCATGTAGATGGTGATGAAATTTTGTTTAAACAAAAAAAAATAATAACACCTTTAGACTATAATGCTGAAGATCCAAATTCTAGTCGAGTAGCTAGAACTACGCATGTACTTTATTTGTTTATACAAAATATTATTGGTGGTGAATTACAAATATGTACGTCACATCCATGGGAGGGCAAACATATTTTAGATAATAAATGGGAACCGCCAAACGGTGCTAATATTACAACTATTAGACCTTTTGAAAATATGGCGGTTAAGTTCCCATCTAATTTTTATCATCGAGTAAAAGATTTTGTTCCAAAATTTGAAGGCTTAGAAATGAAAAGACTAGCTTTAGTTTGGTCTATTTGGGATCATCATCCGGAAGGATACAAAGATCATAAATATTGGAAACTAACCAAAGAGTTTGGTTTTGCACCGGCTAAAGGTTGGAGGGATTTTACATATGTGAAAGAATGGTTGGATAATACAAAGGGGTCGCTGAAGTTGCTATGACAGCAGACGGATATTTATTATTCTTAACGCGTTACGCAAATTTAAACAAAGCGTTAGAAAATGCAAAAGACGCTGGTATGAAACAAATATGGCAAAGAAAAATAGAACAACTAATACAGAAAGAAAAAAGATATGAAAACTAACATATGGGATTTAATTCCTTTAATAGCGTTATGTACTTTTATGACTTGCTTAGCAGTTATGGTTGTAAATTTAGTATTTATGAGTAAACTAGACAATACAATAGACACGATGTGGCACGAGATTGAACAGGTGAAGGAAACTAATATAAGTTTGTACCAATTCATTGAGGAACACGGAGATGACATTACAGGACGATAAAATTATGAGACGACACATTCCGAACAGGATGCCTACGGCGTTATTTACTTTGCCAATAGATGGTAGAGCAGTTACTGGTGAGATAAACTATATTCACACTGATACCGGTGTGGTGCCTATAGCTTTATGGATTAAGTTGGATAAAACCGATACTTATTTAGACAGAGAATTGAGAGCGTCTGGTAAATTAATTTCTAGGTGTTTTCAAAACGACGAATCATTAAAAGAATTAGTAGAAACGTTATCAGTAGATAATGTAATAGGTATAGTAGCTAATTATTTAGATAAAAATTTAGAAGATATTTTAATGGCGGTACAACCTACAAAAAAACAACGCATGCTGTCAACTGATCCGTATGCATCACAAATGAAGGAATAGTATGAGTGATCCTGAAGATGAATTAGAAATAGAATGGATTCCTGAAGAAGATGATTTTGTACCTTCTCATGAACCAGAAAACTTAGAAGAGTTTGACGCTAAAATACAAGAATTTAATTATTCTGATTTACCAGCGTTTATGGTAGATAAAATGTGCCAAAAAAAATTTGGTCATACTAATTGGGCCCGTATGGCCAATATTGAAATTAAAGATTTAATTATGAACCCTAGTATAGTCGATTACAATGAAGGGATTGTATATTTTAAAAACAGGAGATTAGTTTAAATGTCTAGAATACCAACCAGTGGCGTCTTGACGTGGAATGATATTCAAAATTCATTTGGTGGCTCAAATCCTATAGGAATAAATGAGTATTATACAGGCTCAAGTTTAGCCCCTTTTAGTCCGCTTAATTTGAATATTCCAACTAGTGGTCAAATAGAAGCAGCTGATTTTAGAGGCTCTGACGGTTTTAGTGGTACTACCGGAACATTTTCTTGCGGGAACAGTGGTGGTAAACTTCCTTCTGGTGGTTTTGATTATCCAAGTTATGGTTCCGATTTAGGTATGGCATTTACTACAGGCGGAGGCGTAAAAACCACGATCCATGCAGTAAGTGGTTTAGGAGGTATAGTTGGTCTTAGTTGTTGTACGGCTTCGCCAAACACACTAAACCAACTTTCGGCTGGAGCAAACCAAATAACAAGTAGTACTGTGACTATGTCCGGGGCACATAGTTTTTCAGGAACCATTAGTAATCCAGCTTCATCAGCTAATACAACTACCCCACCGGATTATAATGGTGGAACCGCCCAGAACAATTCTGTCCGACTTGCGTTTTATAATACAACAATGCCTAGTAGTGGAACTGTTAATATTTCAATTTCATGATTATTACTTGGAAATACACTGCCATTGATAATGTTGAGGTTCCGGTATTAACGGAAGACTTTGATTCTGGAATGGAAATAGAAACGTTTCAAGTAACCCACCAGTATGAACCAATTAACGCTGTCTTGTCTACTAAAACTTTTTGTGCGTATAAAGACCATCCTTATTTACACGCAATACAAGCTAAAGCTTTAGCTAAATTTAAAAAAGAATGGTTGATAGAACTAGGTTTTGATCCGGTGTCATGGTTGGTGTTAGACGACGGTACTATCGAAGAAAAAGGTAAAGTAAAAACACGAGCAGCAGTAGAAAACTGGCTAAAGCCTAACTCCACTAGCATATTATCAGCAACAGAAATAGAAGAAATATGATTTTTAACGTACCTTTTAAAGTTATAAATGTTGCTAACAAATTGCAAATATCAATTAGTGATGGTGCTAAATTTGGTCAACGTATGAAACGTGAAGGCCTTAATGAATTTGTTCAGGATACTTCCGGTAATTATTTAACACACACGCATCCGGAACACGATTTTTTAATTAAGTCTAATACTAATTATTTTTTACTTACTGGTAGTTTACAAATTAGATATGAATGGGACGAAACATCTGTGTTTCAAGATGAACATGTAGACACATACTTAGATTTATTAAAAACAAAACCGACCGGTTTAATTAATGTTGATAAACTAACTAGAGGCTCTGGTTTTTTGCAAAATGAAATTACTCAAGACTTTAGATTACCAACGTGGGGTACTTCACATCTAGACTATGAACCTTATTGCACTTCTGCTGAGGTAAAGATATTAGAAGATAACACAGTTATGTTATGTCCTATGCAACACGTAACCGGTTGGACGTTTGAACACATAGACATCATGCCAGGAGAGAAAATTGTCAGCAATAAAGTAGGTGAAGAGATGTATATTGTTTTTGGGCAAGAATGTTTTACCTATAGTACTGATGGTCAATGGACACGACATGTTATAGAAAAACACTCAACAAAGAAACAAGTGTCTCACGAATTAGAAATTAACAACGGCTCGGGGGATATGTGTACATTGGTGAGAATTTATAAATGACCGAAATAATCCCACCAAAATATGACAAACTTTATTTAACAATTACTTATTTATTGTTTACTGGCATAACGCTGGCAACAATACC
>JGI24003J15210_10000814_pt1 | contig 13351 bp, 17 predicted proteins | sample LinPmetageLP28_FD_15210 | JGI IMG/M metagenome (IMG submission 15210)
TAGCCATTGTGTGTTGCTCGAAGGTGATGGACAACTGCTGCGCAGTTGGGACTTAGGAACAGTCCAGACACACTTTTTGTTGACGAACTTTTTAAAAAATTGAGGGACGTTACTTTATTTCCTACATAACGGACAAACTTTCAAATATGTTTCGCGTGAACGATTTAATTCTCTAGCGTCATCCCATTTATTCCATTCTTCATTATAACTTTTGATCAATGGATACTCTGGATTATTATCCCATCTTGATGTGTCAATATCATCGTAATATTCATCTTCTATTTCTGGATATGGAAATTCTGGTTCATTGTCTAAATCATCGTCGCCGTAATGACAGCGCTTGAAACACTCAATGCACATTTTATGATTACATTTTTGAAGTGTAACAGAGCGTTTATTCGGTTCATAACAAATTACGCATTCAAAATTATTATCTGAAAATTCTAATTTGCCTTCTTTTAATGTAATACCTTCACCATATACAGCTTTACTATTGAAAAACATATCACAATTCAAGCATAGATAATTACAGTGGCGTTCCCAGCCACAATCTGGGGGTGAGAGACCCTTACATAATTCATAATTATTACATTTTATACCCCCACCATTTTCAACGGTATATTGAATGCCGCCATAACCAATGTTATTTTCCTCATACTCCAAGTCGCGAGGCATTTATAACTTTTAAAAGTTTTTTAGCCTTAGATACATTGCTCAAACATAAATTTTTATAGAAAACCTCACATAAAGTTTACAATCCATATATATCAAAATAAATATGAAGGCTATTTCGCTCTTCTCTGGATGTGGTGGCGACACACTTGGTATGAAACTTGCCAATATTGAGGTCACAGCATATTCAGAACTCAAACCCAAGTTTTGTGACACTCACGACGCCAACTTTAATGAATGTACTCTCATTGGAAATGATATCACTAAAATATCTGATGATGATTTCAAGAAATATGAGGGAAAGATTGATGTAATCTTTGCCGGATTTCCCTGTCAAGGTTTTAGTCACGGGGGTAAAAAGGATCCCACCGACCCAAGGTCTCAGATGTATCTACAATTCTCTAGGGCTATGAGGATTATCAAACCAAAGTATATCATCGGAGAAAATGTAAAGGGTCTAAAATCAAGAAAAACCCCAGATGGTGACAACTTTTTTGATGTCATAATAAATGAATTCAAGAATGCTGGATATACTTGTACTCACAGGGTCTGTAAAGCCACTGAATTTGGTGTTCCGCAAGTGCGTGAAAGATTGATAATTTTTGGTAAAAGGGGTGATGAGGCACCATCTTTCAAAGAGTTGCCAGCTTCAACCCAGTCAAACCTCGAGAATATACTTTCATTTGATATGACTGGAGCACTTCAAGTTCCAGAAGATACTTTTAATAGTATACCACCAGAATGTATCCTGACAGACTTGACAAATAATGAAGAGGGAACCAACCCACATCCGTACATCGTGCGCCAACTCCAACAAAATCTAGGATTTTCATTTGGGAAAAGGGAGTCAGCCTATCATTGCGAGATTGTGGACATCAGGAAACCTAGCAAGACAATCATATGTACATATGATCACCAACCAAGGTTACTCGTGCCATTGCGGAATGCTCAGGGGTGTTGGGTTAGGACAATGTTTCCAGATGAACTGAAACAGATTCAGGGATTTCCCAGTGATTACAAGCTATGCGGCACTACAAAGGAACGGATTATTCAGCTTGGGAATGCAGTCCCACCAGCTATGATTCGATGGGTTTGTGAGGGACTGTAATTGACCAATTAGGTCTAGGACGACTCGATAGTTTTCCAAATTTCCAAGTCTGCTTCCACATTTGTCCAAAATCAAACAAGGACATCACCCCACAGCGAACAGAATAGGTTGCTTCATCCATAAGCACCCCAAATGCCTTCATAATAGCTTCTTTACTCGCTGGTTTACGCCCTTCTACCATATTGTGAGTGCCAATCTCAGTTGTTCTTTTAATTATGTCAGCACCCAACTCAAGTGTTACGAGATTGTGCTTTACATAGAAAAGCATATAATGAACATTGGACTTTATCATCGTGTCATTCAACATAAAATGACCAGATGATGTGGATTTTCCTTCGATATGAAAGGGTTCCATCCCTGGAAAAATAACATCTTGGATGTCAACAGACTCCTGAGAACCCGCTGTGTTGAACGTGCCACCAAGTCTTGTTATAACATTAGTTACAACACCAATATAATAGCGTTCACGCTCTTGTGTATTGCCTTTATTTGAAACCATACGTTCCCAATTAATCTCATTACAGACTCCTTCGAGAATAAGCGAAAACATTTTTATTTATTTTTGAACATCACTATTTAAACATAGGATTATTTCAAACAAACTTTTTTGTAAAATATTTTTTTTTAAAATTAACAAAAGTTTGGAGGTTGAGGTGGAGTATTAAAACTCCAGATCATTTCCCTAATTTCCTGGGGTAGTTCACTTGTACTCTGCATAAATGCCTCTTCACAATCTTGATGCTTTATCATATCCCGGTGATACTTTGCCATAGCATCAAAAAATCCTGGAGGTGCAGCATTCTGACGAACTAACATTCTTCAAGTTTTGAAACTTTATTTTTTTAAATAACTAGAGATAAATTCAAACAAACTTTTTATTTGGAAAATATATTAATGTCATACGGATTCACAACAAAAATACTTCAAGATGAATTCATAAAGTTGAATAATATCAAAGTTTCTCCAGAAGTATTGACATTGAATGGACACGAAAATAAATCAGATAGATTATACTTTTGGCAAATTTATAGCATCCTAGGTGAAGATAAAATTACAGATATAATTGAAAACTTTTACAGAGATGTTTTATCTGATAATAAAGATGAATTATTTAGAGAAACTTTTAAAAATTCTGGAACACTTGAACACCATGTAAAAAAACAAGCTAATTTTTGGATTGATGTCACGGGTGGTGGGAAAAGATATCCGGGAGGGGAGGCTAGATTGGAATTACATCACGATAATGCTAAAATTATTATGAATTACAAAGGTGCTTACAGGTGGCTATATCATATGAAAAATTCTATCGAATCAACAAACTTTGATGATCCCAGAGTTGTTCATTGTATAATTGATTTCATAAACTTTTTTATGGAAAAATATGGAAAGGTATACAACTTTAGGGCAAGACTCTAATCTATCCGCGATGGCTCTGGTAAAGGGACTAAACTCAAAAAAACTTTTTTATGATCCAATCAATGTAAACCAGAAGAAGGCTAAGCGACCACACAAGTCGTGATTATATTGTCACCCATTTTCATCTGGTTGATAAGTGAATGAGTTGTGAATGCGTCATCAATCTCATCAAACCAAACATAGGCGTGGTTCTTGAAAACCACAGCGTCACGGACCGAACCGAATTGCCGCATCGTATCATGGATGCTCTTAGCCGTGATACGATCTGGGAGGTTGTTACTCTTGCGGATGCCATAGTCTGGAATGTTTTCAATAACCAGACTCACATTGCCACACAGGAGCTGCTCCTTTATTAGCTTGGAGAAAGCCTCAGTCATCTTGGGAACACTCTTGAGTGCCTTGGCAGCCCTGGCACGAGCCAGAAAGAGATTCTCGGAAGCCTCTGAAACCCTGGCGTACTTGCAGAGTTCGGGAGCGATAGAGCGGAACTCTGAAAGGAAGGAAATCATCGAACAGCTCTGTATAAATTGAGAGAGCAAGATGCTCACACATCCAACCGGTTAAACTCAGGACTTTTTAAAACACTAATTTTGTTGTAAAACTTGTGAATGTAATAGGTTACACAAAATTGAACAACTGTTGCAATACTGACGAATGAGATTGTCTTCGAGTCGGCGTGATGGTCAATTGTCATATAGATCATCATACCCTTACCAAATGTGAGCAAGTACTGATACAACAAATATATCATAACCATCGGGGCATTGTACCTCCTCACCCCGTAGTAACCCACATATGAAACAAGTGTAAAGATTACAAAAGTTGGTTGTAAATAGAACCAAAAGTTTAATAAATTCAAACAGAAATCAATCATTGTTATACCCCTAGCAATCTGTCCCTCTCGATCATAGACCAACATCAGGGCAAGCTGTTCCTCGGATACATTGCTGAGTTCATCACCAATCATAACCTGAACATTCTTCGTTTCCTTATCTCCCAGTTGCACGCAACTGTTCGATGGCTTTATAGGGTTATACTCACTGACAGCTATGTAGATTGGACCCTCTGGGTTTTCTACAATCAGAGGATTTTCCATTTTATATAGTAGATGCTCAAATTATTCACAATTGTTTTCGTCAACCCAGATGAGGAATCATATTAATTTAGTCAATAATAGTAAATGCCAAACGTCAATGCGTTAAAAAAATTTGTCAAGAAGAAGGTCAATAGATCCGACTTGGCAAACAATGTCAAGGCGAGTGCCAAGAAGAAGATAAATCGTCTCAAAATAAAACAAAGAACTGAAAAATTTATGGCTGAACAAAAACTTTACAACAAGCTGTCTCAGATCAATGGCAATTTTAGAAATAATGTTGTATTCAGTCCAGTGACTCAGAGACTCCTTACTGTCAAACCAATATCTAGAAGTGTCAAGAAGTCAATCAAGAAGGCGTCCCCCACAACAAGCAGGAGAACAGCTAGGCGTCAGTCTGCAAAGGCTGGTGCCGTAGTTCTCTCTAGAAGGGGTATACCAAGGGGACCAGCACAGAATATAATTGAAAAACTCTTGAGGCGCTGATCTTTCAGGTGAGCACGGAGATAGCTTCACCGCCGATAGTTGCGAGGTAAAGGTCAACATCCCCGGCAAAGTCTGGGCACTTTTTGAGAGTCTTTTTAGTAACCATATCTTGAACATTTGAGATGTGTTCCTCAAACTTTTTAATATCCACACCAGTGGCATTGTGAATCTGCTTTGGTGTGGCTATATCCTTGAGAGCCCATAGATAACCAGCGGAGTAGTTGGCGTGAAGGACGGACACCAATGGTGACTCATCCTGCTGCGCAGCCGTGGCAAAGCGAGCAGACTGGCGCACCAACTTATCGATGTTGGACTTTGAGGTTCCATTCGAACTTCTTATGAAAACAAAAAAGAGTAAAGCAGCAGCTAAAAGATACAACCACATTACTTAATAGTTAGAAAATGTTCTTGGTTGAGTACAAAGATCCTCCAGACATTTTCACTAATGTTGTCATCAACAAGCAAGAATGTACGTTTCAATATATGTCAGATGATAATACCGCAATTACTGAATGGGTATATCCTGTTATTTGGCACGATGATGAATGTGAAGAAATTTCAATAAACTTTGATGAAACTTTACCAAAACTTTTTAAAAATTCAAACCTTTTTAAAGTTTCGAAAAAGTTTTTAGATGTTGATTCAATTTCTTATGAGTATACCCCCGGTGATATATTATCATTTGAGACCAGGTTACCAGAATTGTGCTGTGTGCTACCACCCACTGAATGGGGGACCATCACGGGTGACACAGTTAATATAACCGTTGATGAAACATTTAATCTGACTTGTGACAAGTTGACATATAAATATCCGATCACTCATAAAATTAAAATTTTTACAAAAAGTTTGAGAATTCAAACAAACTTTTTAAAAGATTTAAAAAGTTTTACAAAAATTTATCTTGAAGAAGATTTCCCAATATGTATAGAGACTGTGAAACCTAATATAAGAGTATACATAGCACCATGCTTCGAATAAACTGGACCAATAATTGTTATGAATGTAAAAATCCTATAACTGTCAAAGTATTTTTAGAAACATTTAAAACTTTTTTTTATATGAGAAACTTTGCAACCCACAAACCATTTTGTATGTTTGGAAATAGTTCAATGATAAAGTACTATGGCAATATGAAATGCCGAAGAGTCTGCCTTGCTTGTTATTTCTCACCAAGAAATCATCTTGACTATATCAAAAATCGTGAGATTGGCAAGATGAGGAAACCTGATCGACTTAGATCAAAAACAAGGCAAGAGATTTATGAATGGTTTGAAGATTTTGACAGGTATCGCAAACGCAAGGACATCAAGGATTGTCTGATGCCCAAATTAGGAACGGTACCTGGTCTAAATGTATACCTCTTAGGTACTCTTGATGGCGATAGTGAGAGTTATTAGGGTCATGATAATTGACGATATCAACATACCCCAAAGATATCTCCTGCTCTCATCCGCAGCCTTCTGCTCATCTGCTGAGAGCTTCTTATAAAAACTGAGTCCAATTATAGAGCTTGTCAAGGAGGTTATACCAACTAGGAGAGATAGGATGAACACAAAGAAATTCATGTCTTAAGACTACTTAAGAAAAAAGTTTCATATATTTATAGATTAAAACTCCATCATGTCTGAGAAGGTCAAAAAGGTTTCCCACCTACAACACATTCTTCTTAGACCTGACTCATATGTAGGTCCAACGGCTTTACAATCTGACAGCTACTGGGTTCTTGATGATGACAAGTTTACCCAGAAGCAAGTCAAGTATGCTCCGGCACTTTTAAAGATTTTTGATGAGATTCTGGTTAACGCAATTGACCGAAACTCAGTTCACCCAAAAGATGTCAAATATATCAAGGTTTCTGTTGATCAAGAGACTGGTGCTATCACAGTTGAAAACAATGGTCCACTTGGTGGTATCGGGGTTGATCTCCATCAAGAGGAACAACTCTGGAACCCGGAACTGACATTTGGTCACCTGTTGACGTCTTCAAACTACGATGACAATACCGAACGGGTTGTTGGTGGACGCAACGGCTATGGTGCCAAGCTGGCAAATGTCTATTCGAAGCTGTTCAGTGTGACCATCAAAGACCCAGTCAACAAGAAGAAGTATCATCAGATTTGGGAAGACAATATGACCAAGTGCAACAAGCCTAAGATTTCCAATCACTCTGCGGCAACCTCAAGCATTTCTATAACCTTTGTTCCTGACTGGGAGCGTTTTGGTATGACCAAAATGGATGAGGATATCTACAAGATTATTGAGAAGCGTGTATGGGACGCAGCTTTTTGTACGAGCGCCAATTGTAAGGTTTCCTTCCAGGGCTCTGATATCAAATCTCCAACTCCTGAACAGTATATGAGGATGTTGGTCCCTGGTACAGAGGGTATAGTAACAGTTACAAACCCTCGGTGGTCAGTCTGTGTGGCTCCTTCTGATTCAGGGTTTCAACAGGTTTCATTTGTGAATGGCATCTGCACAACCAAGGGTGGAACTCACGTTGATTCTGTTGCCAGTCTAATTGCCTCTGGTATTATCGACGACCTGGCTAAGAAGATCAAGCTCCGCCCTCAACAGGTGAAGAATACCCTGTTTGTATTGGTGAGGACAACGCTGGTCAACCCAACATTCAGCAGTCAGATCAAGTCTGAGTGTACCCTGAAGGCACAAGAATTTGGGAGTCGCTTTGAGCCGCCCAAGAGCTTCATCAAGAATGTCCTCAAGACTGGGATTCAGGATGAGGTTATGGCACTGTCAAAGGTTCGCGAGGAAAAGGAACTCAAAAAGACTGACGGTGCCAAAAAGTCCAAGATTACTGGCATACCCAAACTTGATGACGCCAATTGGGCTGGGACTGTCAAGAGTTCCAAGACCACTCTAATTATCACAGAGGGTGACTCTGCCAAGACTCTAGCTATTGCTGGTCTATCTATTGTTGGACGTGACCGCTATGGCGTATTCCCACTGCGTGGCAAGTGTAAGAATGTCCGTGACGCGAGTGCCAAACAGTTGATGGACAATGAAGAGTTTAACAATCTCAAAAAGATTTTGGGGCTTCAGCAGGGTAAGGTTTATTCATCAGTCAATGAGCTTCGTTATGGAAAGCTGATGATTATGACTGATGCTGACAATGATGGGAGTCATATCAAGGGTCTGGTCCTCAATATATTTCATTACTTCTGGCCGAGTCTATTGGAGATTGGTTTTGTGATCTGTATGGTTACCCCAATTGTCAAGGCTACAAAGGGGAAGCAGCAGAAGTGGTTTTTTACAGACTCAGCGTTTAGGGCTGATGGATCGAGCAAACCAGGGAGTGGTTGGAAATGCAAGTATTATAAGGGTCTGGGTACCTCGACATCTGTAGAAGCCAAGGAATACTTCAAGAGTATCGAAAAGTTGACTGTCGGCTTTGAAGTTGACGAGGAGACTGATGACTCTGTGGTTCTGGCATTTGACAAGACCAAAGCTGACGCTCGAAAGCTATGGCTGACTAAGAATTCGAGTGGTCATGAGGAGATCAAGTATGGTTCTATCAATTCCCTAACCGTCACGAAGTTCATCCACAATGATTTAGTTGACTTCAGTTTGGCGGACGTCAAGCGTTCCATTGCTCATATGTGTGATGGTTTCAAACCCTCTCAGCGTAAGGTCCTATTTGCCTGTTTCAAGAAGAACCTGAAGGATGATATGAAGGTTGCGCAGTTGGCAGCTTACGTATCTGAGGCAACGGCTTATCACCACGGCGAGGTTTCGCTGGCTGATACAATTGTCAAAATGGCTCACGACTACGTTGGTTCAAACAATATGAATCTACTGTACCCTTCTGGTCAGTTTGGAACCCGTCTATTGGGTGGTAAGGATTCGAGCCAGACGAGGTATATCTTCACACGGTTGATGCCTTATGCTCGTCAGGTGTTCGATCCGGCTGACGACGCTGTACTCAAGTATCTAACTGATGATGGCAAATCAATTGAGCCCGAATACTTTGTGCCAGTTATGCCTCTAGTTCTTGTAAACGGAACTGAGGGTATTGGCACTGGTTTCAGCAGCAATGTCCCGCAATTCAACCCTGATGATATCAAGGCTAATATAAGGCGAGTCCTAAAGGGTGAGTCAATTAAGAAGATGACACCTTGGTTCTCGGGGTTCAAAGGTACTATTGTGGCTAACGGTGATGCTTGGGTGGCTACAGGGGTTCATTCCAATCGAAGGGTTACAGAGCTTCCACCGGGTTACTGGACTCAGGATTTCAGAGAGTACCTTGATGGTCTTGTGGACAAGAAGATTATCAGTGGCTACAAGAACAACTCCACAACCGAGTCTGTAGACTTTGAGATTGAAGGTTACGGTGGAAAGGACCCAATCAAGGACTTCAAGCTGTCAAAGACTATCAGGGTGAGCAATATGCATCTATTCCACCCTAAGCAGGGTATCAAGAAGTACCACTCGGCGGAGGAGATATTGGTGGACTTTGTAGAGATCAGGTTCGACTACTACAAGAAGCGCAAGGCGTACCTGAAGAAGAGGCTGGAGCAGGAGGTGGTCACCCTAACAAACAAGGCTGGATTTGTTCAGAAGGTTGTGAATGAAGAGATTATCATCTTCAAACGCAAGAAGAGTAACCTTGAGGAACAGATTGCTTCTCTTGGTTTCATCAAGGTTGACAACAGTTACGACTACTTGCTTAACATCAAGACGTACCAGTACACAGAGGAGGCGATAGAGACGCTGACTAGGGATTCGGTGACCAAGCAGAAGGAGTTGAAGGACCTCGAGGCAACCTCGATAATTAAGATGTGGGAAAATAACCTGCTAGAATAGTAGACAATGGCTGGGAGCGCCGCTGTAATGTCACTTAATGCCATAGGTCGTCAAGATACATATTTTGACGGCGAGGATTCTTTTTTTGAATTCAATCAACATAGACACTCCAACTTTACAATCTTTCAAAGAACCACCAATATAAATAAACCTGCTACCACAACCACAACAACTTGGCCATTTGGTGAGACTATTCAGGTCAAGATGAATCCTAAGAATATGGGTGACCTTTTGTGTAATATGTATTTGAAGTGTACACTCCCAACTGGCATAGAACCAAACTATAACACATATTGTGCAGATGTTGGAAAGGCTCTTATAAAGACTATGGAATTTAGGGTTGATGAATACGAATTGGAGACACTTTACACAGATTGGTCAGTGATATATAGCGAGCTTTATATGTCTGAAGAAGAGAAAGAAGGTCTGAGGTTTCTTGATAACAATGGGCAGCCAAGTGGGACAATGGCTGGTCAGGATACGATTAATGGTGTAAAATTATTTATACCGCTGCACTTCTTTTTTGGGAGAAGGCATTCAACTCAAGATTTTGATAATAAACTTTTGAATAACAAATTTTTCAAACCATATTTCCCATTGTGTGCAATCCACAAACAACAAATATTCTTGAATATAACATTTAACGACGCAACTTTCTTTACAACTGGCAAAAACGTGGAACTACCTCAGTTTGAGATTGTGACAGAGGAAGTTACACTGACCCACCTTGAGAGATCATATCTCATAAATAACAAACAGACTGTAACCACCGAACTGATGAGAAGGCAGAGTCCACTTGATATTGATTCATTCTTTGTGGAAGCCAAGAACAATCTGATTCCTAAAATTCCCGTAAAGACTTTGCATTGGTTCTTCAGAAGGGATGAATTTGAGAAAAACCCAAATGAAATTGCAAATCGTTTTAATTATGGTAACTACTATAGTGGTCCAACTACTACATCTAATATATTTTCCCAAGCTGAGAATCCAATCATGTCTGATGCAGAACTCTTTATCAATGGTACACAGAATCTTGGGTTTATGGAGAGCGATACTAGAAATTCAACCTCTACGGCGAATTATTTCAAACATCAAGTTCCATTTAAAGTGGGATTGTCTGCACCTCTAAGGAATGTCTACACATACTCATTCAGTCTAAAACCAAAAGATCCGTTGCCGACCGGAGCTTTGGATTTCAACCAACTGAATTCTGACAAGACATTCTTGTTGGCTTCACTACTGGAAACCGGTAAGGACTCAACATCTACCACAACAACAACCCAGAATGATGTTATAGCGACAGTTACAAGTACGATTCAGACCACACAAGGTGGGACAACCCTATCTGTAACAGCAACCGCAAACTGTTTATCAAATATCAATATATATCAAAACTCAGATATACCATTTTACACGAGTGACGAACCAGAACTATCTGTCACACAAACACCATCTATCCAGAGTATAAACAACGATATTTATATAACAGCCTCAAATGTACAAAATGGAACCGCAACAACTTCCAACATATCCTTGATAAAGCCACCATTAATATACAAATATCATTTGTACTATACTGGCTATCAGACTTTAGAATTTGAGAATGGCTTTGTGAGCCCTAAATTTTCGACTTGAAGAGTTCCTTATTGTTCTTAATATAGTCAATGATGTTATTGGTAATGCACCACTTGATGAAATTCAATTGGGCAACGGTAGTGATGATATTATCATCCGTTCCTGGAATTGTAAATTCAAACTTATTTGACCTGCAAAAGGGATCAAAAAGCTTCTTGCTGTACCCATCAAGGCTGGATTTGTATGCACAGTGTACACTGAACATTTTCCCACCCCTTGTTGTGTATGACACATTCTTATTCTTGGAGTAATTTGTTATGAACCATTCTAGATTCCTCAAAGAGATACCACTTTTTTTGTCTAAAATGTCTTTGAGGATTTCAGAGTTTTTACTGTCCGAATAGAACTGATTTACAGAGGTGAGAAGAGTTTGAGATCGACTCATCTGTTATCTACTAATAAATTAAAATCTATAACTGACTTCTGGGGAGTTCCAAGGCTCGAGTGAGAACTAGAGGGGGTAATCCTTGGACGACATTCACAAGCTGGACAACCTTCCTGATACAGAGGTGGAACACTGTGACTGTGACAGAGATTTGAACTGCTCAAAACCTTGATAGGGCTGAGCTTCTTTCTCTGATTCTGATGATGATTACAGTATCCACCCTCCCTCGCCTTGAACATACATCTCTGACCGTTGGCTTTCACACCAAGACACGTCATCTCAGCAGACTTGTTATGTGGTTCGATATCAGGTATATCTCGCAGTAGCAGGGAGATAGGAAGTTTATAACTCTCTGCAATCTGTTTTGCAAATGCTGTTATTTTCTCATTGATGCGTTTTTCAACCTCGGCTTCAAACAACTCTGTGAGTTTCTCACTCATCCTTAGTATTATTTTGATTGAAATTCTTAAATAACTTATCGATTGAACCTTCTTCGAGTGCGGTTGCACCCTTCACCTTCCGTGTGCGTTTCTTGGGGAGCATACCACTGAAGATCTCCTCTTTGGGGTTTTTAACCAATGGCTCCAGTAAATCGCAAACTGGGTTCATAAACTTGTTCTCAAGATAATACTGATAATCCAAAGGTACATTGTTATCCCTGGCATACCCGGGGTCTTCGGACTTTTCAAACGCCTTGGACTTATTGTTGCCCGTATCAGTTAGAACATACTGCACGCGGTCACCCGGCTGAGGCTCTGAACCCGGTTCGCGCTCACGCATCTTGTTACGAACCTGAACGTGTGCCATGTTTTCGCTCTTATAAGAGTCTGCCAACTTCTGAGAGAGGATCAATTTATTCATAGGAACCTCACCACCAACAAGTTCAGCAGCCCTCTGCCTCGCCAAAGCAATAGCCGCATCTGGATTATTAGACTCCAAAATTATATCAAAGAGTTCAGTGCAAACCTCGCGGACGTGAGGGGTATTATCACGCCTCACAACCTGTAGTCCCTTGATGTCAATACAATCCATTTTCATTTCACCATCCTTACCCTTCGTCCACAGTTTGGCGGCGTAGCGCTTTTTACTGTAGAGGAAATACGGATAGTAAACCTTCTCAAGCTCGAGATCATTGGGCTTTTTGAAAAGGGCGGTGCACTGCTCAGCAGCCTGCTCGCCAAGCTTCCAACTGTGCTCTAGGGCTTGTTCGGGTGTCATACCAGTGGTATCAAACTCAACCATTACTGAATCCGTGTCCCCGTACCTCACCTTGGCACCCTCAAAGTTTGCCTCCACATAGTTCTTAGTTTCCTCAATCATACTACGACCCTTCGCCGTAACAGTTGAGGCGATAGGAACACAAGGGAGCATACCCTTTCCAGCTCCAGTGAAGCCGTAGACTGAGTTCATAGAAATCTTGTAGGCGAGCTGCTTGCCATTGTAGACATCCTTCATAACACCAGTAGACTTTGCCATATCCTTTTTGGCTTGGCTACGGAAAGCCTTTAGCTCCTTAAGAACTGAAGGTAATAGACTGTCCACATTTTGAGCAAACTTGTAGGTCTTTTCCCCAATCTCGAAGCTCTCATACTCAACTCCAGGAACATTCTCATATTTGGGGTCCATAACAAGAGTTGAGTAGCACAAATTGTGAGCCATCATAATAGATGGATACAGACCAGCAAAATCTAGGGCTGTGATTGGGGTGTAGTAGGCGCCAACCTGAGCATCCAGA
>JGI24003J15210_10000823_pt1 | contig 13324 bp, 27 predicted proteins | sample LinPmetageLP28_FD_15210 | JGI IMG/M metagenome (IMG submission 15210)
CATGAACTTAAAGCAGACTTCCAAAAGATTGTTTCGCTTGTAAGAAAAGTAAAGTGCAGACCAGAAGAGATTGCAGAAAGTGCAGAGCTAGTTGAATATCACATCTACGATATGTATGATAAAAATGATCCTGACAAACTGTTTATGGATCGTTCAGTATGGTTAGCTAATAATGTGTCAGGTAACATGATTGTGCTTGTACACACAGATGTTGCAAACAACAGTGCAGATATTGATAGGCTGTATGGCGAGTATACAGAAGCTGGTTACGAAGGACAGATGGTACGACAGGATGCTCCTTACCAATGTAAACGTAGCAAGAGTCTACTTAAAAGAAAAGAGTTTGTTACTGAAGAGTATGAAGTAGTTGAAGTACATGAAGGGCAAGGTGCCTGGACAGGATATGCTAAAAGACTTACTCTTAAAATGAAAGATGGTACAACATTTAGTAGTGGTTTAAGAGGTTCGCAAGCACAGTTAAAGACATTGTTAGAAAACCCAAATATAGACTGGGCAACTTGTAGATACTTTGAATTGAGTAATGATGGCATTCCCAGATTTCCTGTAACAATAGATTATGGTGTAGGAGAGAGGTCAGATTAAGGTTGACATCTTAGTAAATAATGCTATACTAATAAAGTTAAATGAGGTTTGATATGACTTTTGAACTAGCAAAAGAAGATGGAGATTTTTGGTCCGCTTATTATGAGAATATTGATGAGCGACAATCTTATGGCGACGAAATACATACCCCAGAAGAATTTTATAAAGTTTGGTTAGAAAGATCAACATTTGAAAAGAAAATGGAGAATAAAGAATGAAAAAACTAGCATTATCTATAGGACTTTTGGCAGTAGTAGCTTGTGCTCCGGTTCATGCAAGTAGCATAACACAATGGGGAACAGTTACACAAGTACGCCCTATACACACGCAAGTGAGTCAACAAACACCTAAGAATGTATGTGAACAAGTACAAGTACCTATATATTCAAACAATGGACAATCCAATAGTGGCAATGCAATACTTGGTGCTATTATTGGCGGTGTGATTGGTAACCAATTTGGCAGTGGCAGTGGCAAACAAGCCGCAACTGGAATTGGAGCCGCTATTGGTGCAGTTAAAGGTTCACAAACAGGCAATCAAAAAATTGTAGGCTACCAAACTACTAACCAATGTCGCACAGTGTATTCTACTTCAAGTGTTAATGTAGTAAATGAATATGACGTAACATACAGAGTAGGTGGACATGAAATTACTATGCGAGTAAATCGTGCAGTAGGTGAACGAGCTTATGTAGGACAACAAAAGAAGTTTCGTTTACGTTATCAAATCATTAACTAATTAGAGGTTGCAATGAATAACAAAGTAGTGTATGCTGAAGAAGCTATCGTTACCAGTACAAACACAGGTACAGAAGTTACTGCTGAAATAGACAACTTTAAATTTGAACAACACCTAGATGCATTTGTTGCACAACAAAAAATACCTATGCGTTGGAACGGAAGAGTTTATGTTGGTAACATGCACGGTATGGAATTTACAACTATAGGCCCTAAACAGTCTGTAAAGTATACAGGGAGGTAAGTATGAGTATGCACTTGGTTGGTCCGTATATGACCACTACTCAATACAATCGTAAAAAGAAAAAGCCTAACGCAAAGCAGGCAAAAGCAAACGCAGAGCATGAAAAATGGTTGCGTAAACAAGGTGTTCATCCTGAACAACTAGAAGCTAAGAAGAAAAAGAATGCTAACATTCCTATTTTATCTGTTCCTGATTATAGCACTAATAGGACAGGTCTGCCTACTAGTGATGCTATTCCTGGAGGAAGTACCGCTCAAAAAGAACGACAAGTTTACTCGGGTGAGAGACGACTACTAGGTATAGCTACAATGCACAAGAGCAATATGGTTCCTGTGTTTGCTGATAAAAAAGAAGATGCAGTTGACATTGCAAACATGAGGCGTGGATAATGAACGAACAAGATGCAATGTGGGAAGCATTTGACATGATGGTACCCGAAGAAAGTTGGGTACCTAGTGTTGAAGAAAAATGGCTAATAGATAAAATAGCACAAGTTTTGAAAGAGTTAGCATGACAATACACGCAATGATAGATTTAGAAACACTGGCAACTGACCCACACGCAACTATATTAACTATAGGCGGAGTAAAGTTTAATCCAGATAATAACAGTGAGCCACACAGTGATTTCTATTTTCGATTAGATGTAGATGAACAAGACAAACTTGGCAGATCACAAGATCAAGGAACTATAGATTGGTGGGGCAAACAAGATCCTGCAATAATGGAAGAAGCCTTTGGAGAAGATGACAGAGTCGGGCTGGTACACTTTCTAAACCATTTGACCAAATGGATGGTAGGTGTTGATGTACTTTGGGGTCATGGATATGGTTTTGATGTTACTATTGTTGAAACAATGTATCGTCAAATGTCCTTACCAATCCCTTGGAACTTTTGGCAAGTAAGAGATGGTAGAACACTTATCAGTTTACTTCCTAGAGACCCAAGGAAAGATATGCAAACAGATTTGCACAATGCATTGAAAGATAGTTACTATCAAGCTAAAGCAATTCAGGTTGCATATTCTAAATTATATGCTAATATAAATAATACACAAGGACTCAGCGTCAACCCTTCTAATTCTGCCGCTCATATTACATAGGAGAACAATATGGGAAAATATTACAGTACAAAAACATACGGGCATAACATTGGGTTGAGTGCTTGTTTTAGACAACCAAATGCACACAGTCATTGTAAACTATTACATGGCTATGCATTGCAATTTAAATTTACATTTAGTTGTGAAAGTTTAGATGAACGCAACTGGGTAGTTGACTTTGGTGGATTGAAACCACTAAAAGCATGGCTTGAAGATCACTTTGATCATAAGGTTATTTTAGATTATGATGATCCAATGCTTAAAAACTTTGAAGATTTACAAAGTGCAGGATTATGCGATATAGTAATGTTTCGTGGCGTTGGAGTTGAAATGTTTGCTGAACATGCATTCCACGAAGCAAATTCATTAGTTAAACAAATGACAGATGGTAGGTGTTGGGTTGTAAGTTGTGAATGTGCAGAACATGGTGCTAACTCAGCAATATATGAAGGTTAAGATGCAAGATTTAGAATGGTGTGCCAATTGGCAACAAGACGATAGATTTTATTGTACTGTATCACATAAAGGTACCAAAAAGTCTAAAGGTAGAGGTTTTCACGAAATATTAGAAAACTTATTTGGTAATCGTTACGGCGGCTTTAGATATAATCATCACCGTAACGGTTATGAAATTTGGTTCCGTAACAAAGACGATATGCTAACATTTAAATTGATGGCTGGAAACTAATGGATAAAGAAACAATAGGCGGAGAGATTGTTGAAAATTTAAGAGAAGTATATGATCCTGAAATTAGCATAAATGTATATGACTTAGGATTAATATATGATATTGATTTAGATAATCTACCTAAGGTATCAGTTACACATACACTAACTAGTGCTTTTTGTCCATTTGCAGATGATATTATTGCTGATATCGAGTCAGCAACAAATAAAGTAGAAGGTGTAGACACAGTAGATGTTATAACAACTTTTACTCCACCGTTTGGGCCTGACATGATGAGTGAAGAAACTAAAATGATATTGGGAATATGGGAATGAATTGGATTAAACAAATATTTGGAATTAAACCAAACGAAGAATGGCCCGACGGTCCAAGTGTGTTAGATATAATGGGAGAAAAACATAAAATGTTTAAAAATGCAACTCCTACTAACGAACTAGTAATATCAGCTACTAGCAATGATAAAGCAGTTGAATTAAACGATATGTCTGAAAATAGTCTCAAGAAGATGACTAAAAACCAATTAGAAGAATTAGCTAAAAGTGAATTAGGAATTGAATTAGATAAAAGAGATCTAAAAGCAAATCTAATCAAACAAATACTTGATGCTAAGTGACATATATAGTAAATGAAAAATGTGTAAACTGTAGGTTTACAGATTGTGTAGATGTATGTCCTGTTGATTGTTTTTACATTGGTGAGAATACTATTGTAATACACCCAGACGAATGTATTGATTGTGGAGTATGTGAGCCAGAATGTCCTGCAGATGCTATTGTGCCGGACACCAATATGACGCCAGATCTTGCAAAGTGGTTACAGTTTAATACAGAGATGGCAGAGATATGGCCCAACATAACAGAGAAAATAGATCAGTTGCCGGATGCAGATGACTGGAACGGTAAAGAAGGTAAAGCAGAACTAGTAAGTAGAGAACCAGGACCAGAAGAATGAAAATTATTGTCGCACTAGATTACACTAATCCATTGGATGCACTAGAAATGGCGGCAAAATTAAGACACCACGTAGACGGATTTAAAACTAATCACACACTGTGGAGTCAAAGTGTTTACATTAAAGATTATACAGAAGGCAAAGAATTATTTGTTGACTGTAAACTGTGGGACACACCAAATACTGTAAAGCAAGTTGTACAGAAAATTGTAGACAAAGGTGCTACAATGACAACTATATGTACACACAACAACGAAGCAGTATTTGAAGAACTTGAACAATTCTCAGATCAAATTAAACTACTAGGTGTTACATACCTCACCAGTTGGAGTGGCAGTGACTTGTTAGACATATTACACTATTTGCCCAAAGGTGCAGATGTAATGTGGAGAGACAATATCGAACGAGTGAAAAAATATGGCTTTAGTGGTATGATATGTAGTCCAAAAGACCTAACAGTAGTAAAACCTTTAGCACAAGATATGATAACAGTTTGCCCTGGTATTGGAAGTAACAAAGGTCAGGTGAGAGCAGTCACAGCTAAGGAAGCAATTGACTTGGGTGCCGACTATTTGGTTATAGGAAGAACTATTACTGAAAGTGATGATCCTATTAGGACTATTGAACAAATTAGGGAAAGCATATGAATAACTTATTACTCTATGAAGGCAAAGCTAAAAAGGTATTTAAACATACCCAAGATACTGTAATGATGTATTTTAAAGATGATGCCACAGCAGGCAACAGAGCCAAAGAAGCAGTGTTTCAAGGCAAGGGTGTATTAAATGCAAGCATTAGTGCAAAACTATTTGAACACTTGCACACACATGGAATTGAAACACATTTTATTGAACTTAATGGAAAAAGAGAACATTATTGCCATAAAGTAGATATTATACCAATTGAAGTTGTTGTACGCAACAGAGCGGCAGGAACATTCTGTAAACGATATGGCGTTGAAATAGGCACTACACTAAGAAATATAGTTGTAGAATGGTGTATAAAAGATGATGCACTTGCTGATCCGCCTATATGTGATGATGCTATTGTAGCATTGAGTATTACAGATATTGTAACATTGGACAGTATGCGAGCAACTACTTTAAAGATTAACAACATATTAACACAGTTATTTCGACGAGTAGGATTACAATTAGTAGACTTTAAATTAGAATTTGGATTAGATAAACATGGCAAGCTATTACTAGCAGATGAGGTCTGTCCTGACACAATGCGTTTATGGAACGACCAAAACGAGAGTTTTGACAAGGATCTGTTCCGAAACGATTCGGGAGATTTACTAGCTGGATACCGTAAAGTAGAGGAGTTACTCATAAATACTCTGTAGAGGAGTTGACAATGAGTGAGATTGAACTATATAACTTTCGAGTTAAACAAATAACAAAAGTGGTTGACGGAGACACATTTGACTGTATACTGGACTTAGGATTCGATGTACTGCTAGAAGGCAGAGTGCGTATGCTAGGAATAGATACACCAGAGAGCCGTACAAGAGACTTAGAAGAAAAAGCATATGGATTACTAGCAAAAGATTGGCTATATGAACATATTAAAGGCGAAGAAATAATTGTGCAAACTGTAGTTGATAATGAAAAAGGTAAGTTCGGACGTATATTAGGAACGGTACTAGTAGACGGAGTAGACATCAATGCTAAGATGATTACTGAAGGACATGCAACAGCATATCACGGACAGTCAAAAGATGACATTGAACAAGCACACTTAAATAACAGAGCAATGCTAACAGAGCGTGGCATTATACCTGAACCAATAGAGAAATAAAATGCAAATCCCATTAACAGTTACTGAATCAGCAAAAACATATCTATCGGATATGATAAAACAACATAACAAAAAATATGTAAGGTTGGCAGTTCAAGGTGGCGGGTGTAGTGGATTTAAGTATGATTGGGACTTTACAGATGAACCAGAGGGAAGAGTAATAGAAGATATTCTAGAGCTTGACCCAACGGCTGAAATGTTTGTGTTCGGTTGTACAGTTGATTATGTAAGAGAACTTGGCGGCAACTATCTAGTTGTCAAAAATCCAAACGCCACTGCACAATGCGGTTGTGGCGAAAGTTTTAACGTCTAAAAGAGAGGTCTTATGATGAAAATCATTAGTGGCGGTAGCAATCCTTCGTTTGCTCAAAAGGTTGCCGAACACTGCTTTACAGAATTAGTTCCAACGGATGTCACACGATTTAGTGACGGTGAAATATTAGTAGAAATAAAAGAAAACATCCGGGGCAAGGATGTTTTTTTAGTGAATAGCACATGCATGCCTGTAAACGAAAGTTTAATGGAGTTGCTGGTTATGATTGACACTGCAAAACGTAGCAGTGCTAAACGTATATCAGCTGTAATGCCATACTATGGATATGCAAGACAGGATAGGAAAAGTGCAAGTCGTACTCCTATTACTGCAAAACTAGTTGCAGACTTGCTTACCAAAGCAGGAGCGGATCGTGTACTTACAATGGATCTACACGCAGGACAGATACAGGGCTTTTTTGATATACCTGTTGATGACCTAACAAGTCGTGTGGTATTTTGCAAAGACATCAAAAGAAATGTTGCAGTAGATGAAGGCACAGTATTTGTTAGTCCAGATGCTGGTGGTGTTGTGAGAGCAAGAAAATTTGCTGAAATGTTTTATGCTGATGTTGCTATTGTTGACAAACGTAGACCCAAAGCAGGTGTAGCTGAAGTTATGAATTTGATTGGTGAAGTCAAAGGCAAACATGCAATACTAGTTGATGACATTGTTGATAGTGGAGGTACATTGTGTAATGCCGCCAAAGCAATTATGGATGCAGGTGCTCTCAGTGTTAGAGCATATATTACACATGGCGTACTTAGCAATGGTGCAAATAAAAAGATTGACTCAAGTGTACTAGAAGAGTTAGTAATTAGTGATAGTATTCCAATGGAGAATGCAAGTAAAAAAATTAGACAAGTAACAGTTGCAGAGCTTTTTGGAGAAGCTATGCGAAGAATCACAAACGAAGAAAGTGTAAGCAGTTTATTCAAATGAGATATATTATAGATATTGACGGCACCATTTGTAACGAGGTATTCGAACCAGATGGTAAGAAAAATTATGCACTACATGAACCTATGATGGATCGTATTGCCAAAGTAAATGCACTATATGATGCAGGACATACAATCAAGTATATGACAGCCAGAGGTGCAGTAAGTATGGTGGACTACTATGACCTTACTAAAAGTCAACTAGACAGTTGGGGTGCAAAGCATCACGAACTTAGTGTTGGCAAAAAAGAACATTACGATGTTTGGATTGATGACAAAGCATTTTGGAGCGAAAACTTCTTTCGAAGTACAGGCGAAACATACGAATGAATCCATTAAACGAACTAATACTTAGAGCAAAAATAAAAAAGTTTAAAGAAACAAAAAATGCATTAGAATTTGCTGACTGGGTAAATGAAAATGTTACACCGNAGTATTTAGATACACCTAGTTATAAAAAGGTCAATGATGAAAAATAAATTAAACGAACATTTACATTGGACTACAACAATTACTGAAAAACTAATGCTAGGCGGCATCGGCGGACTAACTGTGCTAGCCGCCGCTTGTGAAGTATGGGATATGTGGTTACTACGAAACATTGAACTAGCAGACTTATTTTTGTTATTCATTTACACAGAAATTGTAGGCATGGTGGGTGCCTACTATATCAGCAACAGAATACCAGTTACACTGCCAATCATTATTGCAATGACAGCTTTGTGTAGATTGATTATTCTACACAGTAAAGACGGAGAACCATTAACACTAGTTGCTGAAGCAGGTGCTATTGTTCTCTTGGCAGGAGCCGCATATGCAATGAGTGCTAAAGAAAAACTCAGCTTAGAGAAAAAGAGAATTAGAGATGAAGGTAGGGATTAACGGTTTTGGTAGAATAGGAAGATGTGTTACAAGACATATAATTGATGATAGACCTGATATAGAAATAGTTAAAATAAATGCAAGTGGTGATGTGGACACAAACATGCACTTGCTAAAGTATGATAGTGTACATGGTCGTTGGAAAGGCGAACTAGATTGTGAATGGAGTCACACTAGAGATATAGATCAACTTGATTGGACAGGTTGTGATGTAGTAATGGAATGCACAGGTGCATTTAATGACGGTAAAAAATCATACAAGCATATTGAAAATGGAGCAAAAAAAGTTGTTATAAGTGCTCCTGCAAAAAATGTAGATAGAACAGTTGTATATGGAGTTAACCACCAAGACATCTTACCTAGCGATAGTATTATTAGTAATGCCAGTTGTACAACAAATTGTTTAGCACCATTGGTCAAAGTATTAAATGATAAACTTAAAATTATTAACGGACAAATGACTACAATACACAGTTATACGGGCGACCAAGGAACAGTTGACAGGCGGCACAAAGACCTATATAGAGCTAGAGCAGGTGCTATGAGTATGATACCTACTAGCACAGGAGCCGCAGATGCACTTGGATTAGTCCTACCAGAGATGCAAGGAAAAATACGAGGCAGTGCAATTAGAGTACCAACACCTAATGTTAGTGCAGTAGACCTAACAGTAAATGTTGAACGTGAAGTTGACGAAAGTATAGTAAACAGTATTGTATGGGACGCCTCACAACAAGAGATGAACGGTATTATTAAATACTCGCAAGAAAGACTAGTAAGTGTAGATTTTAATACTACTGTACAAAGTTGTATATTTGCTAGCGAACAAACTAGAATAGTTGATAAAACTTGTATCCGTGTATTAGCATGGTATGACAATGAATGGAGTTTTTCATGCCGGTTGGTAGACACATCACATCACTTAAAAAATATAGGAGAGAATTAAAAATGACTTTTATAGCCGCAATGGATAACAGTGGAGGTAGCGCCGGAGGCGTACTAGACACTTATGGACAAGAATGGACAGAAGAAGATAAAATGGAAAAGATTCATGCGTTCAGAATGCGTATGATCAATAGCCAATCTTTTAATTCCGAAAATATTGATGCCGCTATACTGTATAAAGATAGTGTAGACAGAGGTGCAGTTCCTATTCTTAACGAAAAAGGCATAAACGCAATACTAAAAATTGACAGTGGTTGTGATGAAAAAGGATTATTAAAAGATTTTGATGTCGATGAAATGATCGACTATGCATTAGAAAATAAAATGTACGGAACAAAAATGCGTAGTATTGTGCATACTACTGAAACAATTACAGATGTACTGGCACAACAATTTAAATTAGCAGATAAAATTTGGGCAAAAGGTCTTATGCCAATTGTTGAGCCTGAAATTCCTATTAACAATCCTAATAAAACAGTTATCGAAGATCAACTATTAAAAGACTTAACATGGCACTTACATAGATTACAAGGAGCATGTATACTAAAACTAACACTGCCTGATACACCTAATACATATTTAGAATTAGTGAACTTTGAAGGCAACAAAGTAGAAAGACTTGTTGGACTTAGTGGTGGATATAGTTTAGAACAAGCATGTATACGTTTATCACCTAATAGACATATGCAAGCTAGCTTTAGTAGAGCCTTAGCAGAAGGTTTGTACTATGCTGATTCGGATCCTTACTTTGAAACTCAGATTACTAGCAACATAAGTAACATTGCGGAAGCAAGTTCGAGAGGATAACAATGTCAAGTATGAGTCCAATTTCTATCCATAACTATTTGGCAGAGACACTGGGTGTAACAAAGATCCACGAGTACACACTTCCAAAAACAACAGAACAAGCAATAAAAGACTTCAGAGAGTACCAGCGTGTTCACAATGGTGCTTGGCATCTTGGCAACAAATTGGATATTATGGTATGAGCGGAGTACAAGAATGGGCATTTATAAGTGGCTTAATTAAGATGCAACGTCCTAGAATAGCAATAGAAGTAGGTGTAGCAACTGGTCACATGGCTCGTACAATATATGGTGCATTAAATGAAAATACAAAATATACAGGTGTTGAATCTTGGTATACAGGATTTGACATGTGGGACACACACGGACAATGGGATCAATTTGCACAAATGGGATCATTTGAAATGGTCAATGAAGATTTGAAACATATTGGTGATCGATATGCACTTGTTAAAGTAGATACACAAAAAGATCAAGACACATTTAGAAAAGAACTTGCTACTCGTTTTACACTTGGTATTGATTTTGCATTTATAGATGGCTGTCACAGTTATGAAGGAATTAAAAATGATTTCTATAATGTATTGCCACATATGAATCCAAATGGAATAATGGCATTCCATGATACCGCAGTAATTGATGGGTGCAGAGAATTTATTATTGACCTACGTATGGAAAACAAAGGATATGACATCAGTGATTTTCCATACGGGTGGGAAGAAAGAAACTGTGGAATTACTTTGGTAACTACTCCAGGATTTGCTGATGTAAAAATAGATGAGATTTGTGGCAGTCCTAGTAAGCCAGAGGAAATTTATGAAAAAGAAAATAATTACCGGAGGCTGTAGCTTTACATACAACGAAGGTAGTTGGGCACATCATATACCTGATGTTATAAATGTAGCCAGAGGTGGTAGCGGTCCTGTTACCAGCGTCAGAGAAGTATTAGTTAAATTACGAGAAACTGCTGGTGATAAGATTTGTATATTTCAAGTTAGTAATCCTTGTAGAAAAGAAATAATAGTTAACGACGAAAATGTAGATATGTTTCAAGTTGATTATAATAAAGTTAAACAGTATGATCAAAACATCTGTGGTACAAGCTATGTTCATCTTAAAGGATTTGGCGGAACTGGATATGATCCTAAAAACGAAGCACAATACAATGTAAATCAATTTCATAAACAAGCTAGACAAAATATTGCATTGGCAATCAGTGATGAACAAAAAGCTGTTGAAAGTTACGAGATGATTACACTATTACAGTTGTATTGTAAAGTAAATAATATACCATTGCTAATATTCTACGGCTGGTTAGATAAACGTGATCTTAACGGAGAACTAATACAAAAAGTATTACAAGGTATAGATTGGACAACATGGTGGAAACAAGGTGAAGAAACCATGAGCTCATGGTTACATGCCAATGGACACAAAGATAAAAAAGGTATTCCATTGGATGCACAAAATAAAATTAGACCTACATTAGAAGGACACAAACAATTTTATGAGGAAGTAATTGAGCCATGGATAGCAAGTCAGTAGAAATTGAACTTACAACAAAATGTACTTTAGAATGTCCAGCTTGTCCTAGAACATATAGGAAGTTAGAAGGAGATACAAGTTGGGATACTGGTCACCTTGATAAAAATGTTGTATTCAAAACATTTGATTCATCTGATTTTCAAAATATACGTTTTGTAGGCAGTTATGGAGATTGTATCTATCATCCAGACTTTATTGAAATAGCAACACGAGCATGTAAATCAGACAAACTAATAAGATTTGAAACAAACGGATCACACCGAAAACAAAAGTTTTGGACGCAATTAAGTGAGTTGCCGTGGCCCAAAAGAAAAGAATTTCGATTTGCTATCGATGGATTAGAAGATACAAATCATATCTATAGAAAAAATTCTAGATGGAAAGATATTGTAATGGCAGTTGAAACACTAGCTAGCGGAAAACAAAAACCTAAACTTATCTGGCAAATGCTTGTATTTCCATATAACGAACACCAAATAGAAGAAGCAGAAAGATTAAGCAAAGAAATAGGATTTGACGAGTTTCATTATTCAAAAAGTTTGCGTAGTTATCACTTTATAACATTTAAAAATGAAGAGGATCGAAGATACATTGACTACAATTTCACCTAAGTGTTTACAAAATACAGGTAAAGCCTTTATAGGCGCTACCGGAGAACTATGGCCCTGCTGTTGGCTGTATTCTCAAAGACGAGATTTAGAAATATGGGCAGAACAAAACGACTGCGATATGGGTGATATTGATATGAACAAGTATACAATACAAGAGATACAATCTAGTAAATTAATGAAAGAATTTAACAAAAGTTTTGATACTCCTACTTGTAAAAAAGAATGTTCAGGAGAATCACATTGGACGAAAAGAGGACACTTGACAAGTGTCACTGTTTAGTATAAAATACAAATAAATGAAAGAGGTAATCATGAATAATGTAGATTTAAACAAATACAAAGAATTTGTAGAAGGTGTAACAAGTACACAAAGTAATGAAACCGAAGCACTATGTAACCAACTGCAAAGTTTAGAGCAAAGTGGAGTAAACATGGCATTGCTACTTACAGGAAGTATTGGTATTGCTAGTGAAGGCGGAGAGTTTAGTGAGATTGTTAAGAAATGTATATTTCAAGGCAAACCTTTGGATGCTGACACACAGTTCCATATTAAACGAGAACTTGGTGATATTATTTGGTATTGGATTAATTCATGCAGAGCAATGGGTTTAGATCCCAATGAAGTAATTGAGGAAAATGTTGAAAAACTCAAAAGCAGATATCCAGGCGGAGAGTTTGATGTACATTACAGTGAAAATCGAAAAGACGGAGATCTATAAATAACCATGAGTCAACAACAACTCAATATGCGAGCGACGGGGTAAAGCCGTCAAGTATAGGAGAGATTATATATGGACGCATTAACACTGTGGATGTTTGTCGGATTTTTATTCGCCGGATATTCAGTAATAGCAAACGATTCAGTACAAACACTAGGTACATGGATCGCATCAAACAACGATAAATTTAATTGGAAAGTTATGTGGGGAGCGGCAAGTGCAGTTCTCCTTTATACTTTGTGGTATGGTTGGTATATGAACGGAGGTGACATAAGTTACGGACGTTTGAATAAAATACCATTCCAAGAAATACAATGGTATCACGCAATGGCGCCTGCACTCTTGTTAGCATTAACAAGAATAGGTGTACCAGTTAGTACTAGTTTCCTAGTGCTGAGTGCATTTGCCAGTACATTTGTATTAGAGAAGATGCT
>JGI24003J15210_10000828_pt1 | contig 13267 bp, 20 predicted proteins | sample LinPmetageLP28_FD_15210 | JGI IMG/M metagenome (IMG submission 15210)
GGTAGACACGGGATATGCCTCTCTAATAAAGTTAACGTCTTTGTTTATTAAGAACTCATAACCGCTGTTATCCAAGGCAATAGAGTAGGGGGCAAGAAAATCGCTTGGCGTTGACAGATACTCATTCCCCGAAAGGCTCTGACCTGTAACATTCTTCCTAAAGTTGGGAAGCTGTACGGCCTTAAGTATTCGCTCTTCTGCGCGAGTAATAATATTAGGAAGCTCGCTTACAAAAGTAGACTCTGTCGTTTCAAGGTAGTCTTGAATTGATGACTTTAGTGTTGTAAATGTCCACGCCATTAGGAGGTCACCACCGTAACTTTTCCTGCGTGAGCGGATATATCTAAGCCTACAGTTCTACTGCCAAGCTGAGTTACGCCCCCGCCAACAGGATTAAATGCAAATAACTCTCTGCTTTCCGCCTGCGCTCTGTCTGGTCGCGGGTTTCTGAGAGACTGATCATCATTCATTCTGATCCTACCTAACTGTAGTTGAGGTTGATCCTCATCAACAACATCTTTTCCTACGAGAAGGCCGGTAGGGCGCTGATTAACTATCTCAGGCACCAAATCCTTTAGCCGATACCTAAACCCCGTTAGATCGCAAAATCCAAAAGCATATTTACCTTGAGTCCTGCTCAAAACTTATAGCCTCCGGGAGACACATAAATAGAAGCCTTTTCTCTATCTGCATCAGCCGCTAGAGTCCACTGAGACTCATACTCCGCTTTCATAATCGGTGCTTTTGCGTTAGCCTCAACGTACTTTAAACAAAGCTGATACGCTAATCCTGCAACAAGACAGGGCAAGTATCTGACAGGTATGCTCATGTTTAACGATGCAGGTTTACCGGCATCTTCGACCCTTCGGAGGTAATAATATGAAAGGTGATATGTTTGTTGGCTATCTGGAACAGGCCACAAGTTAAACGTTATACCTGATGGCTTTTTATCTAGCCAAAACTGCAAAGGCTTACCGCTAGTTAATTTATTAGAAAGATGAGCGTATTGACTACCAGAAATTCTTGTAAGTGTTTGATCAAACTGACTAGATGTATTTCCGCTGTTTGTTCTAATAAACGCTTCCACTATGTCTAACTTGTCAGCACTAAGCGGGTACGTTTCATCGCCCGAAGTTAACTGCTCTGAAGCAAACTCTACAGTCCAAAGATTAAGACCTCTGTTTTGCCATTCAAGCATTATCAAGTTAATACTTCTTCTTGCTGTGCGATAGTCGTAACCACTTCTTAGCTCAAGACCAGCAAGCTCAAACGACTCTTCAATAGCATCGCCTAAATCTAAATCAAATGCATATGTTCCGCTTGTCGCCATTTTTATTTCCTTTTCGATTTAGCGCCAGAGCATTTCCATCGCTTGCGAGAAAGATTGTTAGGAGTATTCGGGTCATTCTGTTTCTTTTTGGAAAGACGCTTTTTAATGCCTAAACTTCTAGCGCAGTAGCTGTCTCCCTTTGACGTACCAGTCCTAACCCTTGGGCCTCCTCCCTTGGCCTTTCCTGCCTGACCATAGCTAACCTTCTTGCCGGAGGAGGTAACTTTTACCTTTGCTTTACCTTTGCGTGGCGTAGCCATTATCGATGTCTCGCTGTTTTCTTAGCAATCTTCTTTGGTTGTTTGCTATGTTGCTTGCCCTTTTTAGTATCCGCTCTTTTCTTTTTGGTTGTTGCGGCATACTCTTTGTCTGTTAGTGCCTCCCTCGCCTTCTTGGGAAGATAACGCTCACCAGTCTTCCCGCTAGGCTTGCCGCTCTTGGTTCCCCAGTTTTCCTTAGACCACTTGGAGAGAGACTTTTGAGATTTAGCGCGAGCCATATCTAATTATCCTCATCAACCTCGTAATCCTCGTCACTGTTTGCGTATAAATTATCAAACACAACAGAAGGATCAGTGTAGCTTTCATGTCCCTCCGCAGAGTGTAACCTCTGACTAGGGAAGAAATCCGGTGCGCCATCTCCTGTGCGCCAGAGTGCTGGACTAGTTGCCCTAACACGATTGTTAGGCAGTGCAACCATATTCCCGTACCACGGGCCGGGTTCCGTAATGTACATCAAGTGGCTTTGCTTATGTTGCGCTGGATCATCTGCTATGTGATGATCTGTATAATCAACCGTAAATAAATACCTTGCAGAGTAAAACTCATGGTTAATCTTAGCAAGCCAAGGACTGCTACTTACCCTATCCATTGTAATAATAGAGTGATCGCGTGATTCACAGTCCCAAGGTTGAGCTAAATGATCGCTCATTTTTTCAGGCCAATCCTCCATAACAATATCTGCAACTAATGCTTGCAACGGCATTCTTGCCCACATTGCTCCTCCATGAAGGTTTTCCATATCCTCATCATCATCAACTTCACAGCCTGTAAAAACAACTTGGAAGCTCAATGAGCGATCCGGTATCGTATTCACAGCTATAACTAGAGCGTGTAAATATTCGCCATGATATCTTTGATGGTTACAAGTAAACTCTTTCCGCACCCAACATTTAAAATGCGGAATGTTACTTATCAGGTAAGCCATTAAGATTTTTCTACTTTAAAGCCTTTACCCTTTAAGAACGATTTAGCTTGCGCTACAGTCATAGCAGATCCTTTGGCTTTTTTCTTTGATGCACCGCCACCTGCCGTTCCTTTAACTCGCTTTCCACCNGCCATTCCGCCAGTTGCTGTAGCTTTAACTCGCTTTCCACCCGCCATTCCACCAGTTGCTGTTCCCTTGACNCTTTTACCNCCNGCCATTCCACCAGTTGCTGTTCCCTTGACCCTTTTACCGCCTGCCATAGGTCGCGCTTTTTTCATATCCATAGCTTTTTTCATTACTTGTATCCTCCACCAGCATCTTTGTATGCTTTAGCAAGCATCTGAGCTTTTCTAGCAGACCACTGCCCAGACTTGCCGCCCTTGGTTCCCGCCTTTATGCGATTAAACTGACGCTTACGCATATCAGGCTTTGTATAATTACCAGCCTCGTTTACCTTAGATTTNGCTTTCTTAGCTTTTTTCTTTACAGGCATATCTACGAGCCTTTCTTTTTTTTCTTTTTAAAGTTTCTGCTACGATTGGCCGATTTACTTTCTATCGTAACGCCATCCTTGTTACTACCGCCCTTACTCAACGCTTTCTTATGACTGATGTCTTTACCTTCACGTTTGTCAGCCTTTCCGTTACCGTTAGCATCTTTGCCCTTCTTGTCCATAGCCCTTCTGGCTTTCTGCCTTTCCATACGGGCCTTGAAAGCCGAACTGCCTACAGGGGCGTTAACCTGCTTTTTACGTTTTTTCTTATCAGCCATAATGTTTAAGAACTTTCATCACAATAGTATAGCTGTCACCGTTTGAGTGACCTACCGTAGTGAAATCTATATCTCCCGTAACACCGCTACCTGCATTGTTGGGTATGCCTGAGAAGCTAGAAAAGTCTAGATTATCTGAGTAATCAGCAATAAGATTCCACGCCAAAACATTTGAACTAGCGTCAAAATCAATTGTCACGCTCATGCCAATAGTGCTGTACCATATCCCGTATATTGAGACACTGCTACAAGCCTGCTTAGTGACTGGGTTAACCACTAAAGCAGAAGCGTCAATCTTCTTAACTGCGTCTTCCCCAGATCCATCACTAGCATTGGTAAACTTGAATGTTGCAAACTGAGCGCCGTCCGATATTGTCTGTGTTGCTACCGTGTCAGCCATTGTAAGCCTCCGTCAAAGGGGCATTTCTGCCCCAATAAAATAGTTACCCTACTGTAGAGATAGGCGTACCTACAGAGCTTGCCATCCACACTTGCTTGCCGCCAGTCACAGCAGTTATACAGGTAATACGGCATCTNGAGCCTATTCCTGAACCCGCTACAAAGGTAAACGTGTCCCCTGCGTTTGTGATAACNGGGTTAGCCGCAGTACCTGCCGCTAATTGCGTTTGGGCCAAGAAGGTGCTACCCGTCACAGTGGGGATAACGATAGTCGTTGTTTTGCCAGAACCTACAGCAGTGGTTACCAAGAAGTCGAAATACGCGCCTTCCGTTGCGGTAGCGGCGGCTGGTAAGGTAATAACATTATCCAGAGTACCGTGGATTAGAACGATAGCACCAGAGTCAGCGATAGATAGGGTTTCAGATATTGCCCCTGCCGCTTCCCAAGTCTTCACCACAGAGCGTTTAGCTTTCACCGCGCCCGTTATAGTGGTTGCACCTGTAACAGCTAGAGTGCCGGTAACTGTAGCGTTACCGCTTGCATCAACTGAAAATTTTGTGGTTTCAGCACCTGTCGTACTATTTACTGCAATGGAATCAAATCCATTAATGGAACGAACGGGGCCTTTAAAAGTTGTGTTACCCATGTGATTCTCCTGTCGCGGGTGAGTCTGCCTTTAAGCAGTCAGGATTAAAAGGGGGAGCGAACTCCCCCTGTGTAACAGTGTAAATAACCTTTAACAGGTTAACAATAGAGCTACGCTCCCGGAGATCCGAAGATTCCCAAGGGATCGGATACACCGAACGAGTAACGCTCACGCGCTTTGTAGCGCACATTTCCCGTATCGAAATCTCCGTCCATGCTAGTCTCTAGAGCAGTACGCTCAAAGTGCTTCATTCCGTTTGGAATATCAGTCAGAATGAAGAAGGCGTTAGTGTCAGTCAAGTAGTGATTGACAGAGTAGCCCTCTGGGATAGCACCCAAGTTACGGATAGCATTGATGTCGTTATCCGCAGTACCAGACTGTTGAGTAGACTCAAGCAGACGATCAGCGGTAAACATCAGGTTAGCCGGTACAATCAAACGAGTAGGTCGAGCCGCGATAAGCAACCCTCGCTCATCAGTGTATCCTGCAATTGAAATAATCGCATTCTCCAAAGACGTTTCGTTCAGGTCAGCACCTGTAGCAGGACGATTGCTGTTAAAGCCCCCGCCTACAGTTGGGTGACCGCCACCGCCAGTAACACCATCGCCAACAGCGGTAAACAGGTTTACACCGTCACCAGACTGATAAGCATTAGTGAAACCATTGTTGAGAGGGTTAACCGACTTAACCTGCTTAGTGTATGCCATAGCCCGTGCGAGAGCTTTGGTGTAACGAGCAGACAGTGAGTCATACAAGTTATCTTCCATAGCTTCTTCGGTTATAGCAAAACCCATAGCGATAGTTTCGTGGTTGTAACGGGCAGTGAAGGATTCTTGCGCTGAATCATAGCTGATTGCAGAGCCTTCATTCTTAACTGGAGCCGCCGCAAAACCACTCAGCTTCACCTCTTCTTCAAACGAACGATCAGAACTCTCTGTATCATAAATGAGAGTGTGTTCATCTTCATACTTCTCATACTCAAGACCAAATAAAGCGTTAAGGCCGGGGAGTAGCTCTTTGAGCATTTGTGCGCGTGAAATAGCCATTTCCTATAACTCCTTAAACGCCAAGTTTGGTAACGTAAGCATGACTAAGGGGAAGATAGGTCACAATACAGTCAGTGAAGGCATCGCCTACAGAGCTGGTTGGGCCATCTACGAAGTCAACTACACGTAATGGAAGTGTGTTAGTCGTAGCTATAGAACCGCCGTCTAGAGCGTTCTTGCTTCGACCAATGGAGGTTGACCCTGCTGTGCTAACCGCTGAGATATTATTTCCAAGTCCAGTCTGCGCTACAGCTTCATCAGCTTGCATACGGAACAGCAAATTAGGATCGTCAACGACATAACCAACAATATCATCAGCCGCAAGTGAGGCTGGGAATAATTGGTTAAAGGTCAGTTGGTTTGTGTTGGGATCAGTGTAAGAACATCCTACAAAGATACCGCAAGTTCCTGCAACAACAGCGGTTGTTATCGCAGACTTTTCTATGGTGCCAGCCGCAACAAATTTTACAAAATCGCCATAAAAAATAGCGGTTCCATAAGCATTTGCGATCTTTATGTGACGAACTTTACCCGTGAAAGAGCCGCTCGCACTTAAAGTATCAACTGGTTCAGCACCCGTGGGGGTTGCAACGGTAGCCATAATGGCCTCCTATCAATTTACAATTAAGTTAGGAAGCTCGCCTGTGAAGGGCTAACTTCCACCAAAAGTTGTCCTAGAACTACGCTCAGGTTTCATAAGCGGCATTCTTGGATCATTCTCGCGCAAGTAGTTACTGTCTACAGATTCCATTTGATTCTGCGCCTGAGCTTGGAAATGCGCGGTGCGCGAATCCATCTTGGCCTTTGGTGCTTTGCATAAAAGCAATCCACCAACTTCAACATTACCTACAAATCGTGAATCCAAATCAGATTCCAGCATAAGTTCTGGATGATCTTCGTGCTTACAAGCAACCCAACCCTCCCTAAACATGCGTGAAACATGAGTATTGTCTGGTTGACCTAACGTACTTGTCCGTATCCACCTAAACGTCCATCCCTCTTGAGGGGTTGGGTCAGGTAAGATGGATGCAGGAACCCAAGTATCATCGGGCCTTGCTTTCTCACTACGCGATTGTTTCTCTCTTGATGTGCGCTCTTCAGTCATCTCAGGCTCTCCTTTTGAAGCTGTCTGGCATACTGTTCTGGGGTAACTCCAATTCTCTTGGCGAGAGAGATTTGAGTGGACGATAACTTCACTTTGCGCGGTTTTGCTCCGTTATTCCTACCAGACGAAGCCACTACCGTGGAGCGGTTGGAGGCAGTCGAAGTTGCGTTACGCCCATCTGTATCGCTTGTACCCTGCCATCCAAACTTAGGATACGCCTCTCTCATCCCTGAGTCAATAAACTCAAAGTATTCCGGCGTATTAGGTTTAATCGCGTTGTCAACAATTGCTTCTTCATGCAAACCGTAGGCGGTAGCAGTCATTCGCTTGTTGTCTGGCGACATAAACCAAGTGTTCTTATCAGCCCAGTCCTTCGCCTCTGGATCAACTGGCGGGGGCTGTTGCGACTGTTGTTGTTGCGGTTGCTGTTGTTGCGGTTGCTGTTGAGGAGCAGGCTGATAATTCTGCTGTTGCCTAGCAGGCTGTTGAGCGGCAAGGTTTCTTTCGTACTTTGTAGCCTCTGCCATCTCAGCTTGAGCTTTATACAACGCCTCCTGAGAATCGACAACAGTATCAGTGTCTCCCTCTTCATAGGCTTTTTTGTACGTGTTCTTCGCCTGCTGTAAAGCAAGCTCTGCTCTGCCTTTAATCTGCTGAACTAACGCGGCCTCACCTCTCGTGATAATGCTCTCATACTCTTTATTTTTTTCACTAAGAGTTTGAGCTACACGAACCGCCTCCTCACGCATTCTTTCTGCCGCCTCTCTTTGACGGCGCTCTTCGTTCTGCTCATAGCGAAGTTTATTGATTCGTTTTTGAACCTTTTCGCTATACCCAGTAAGCTCATCATCGTCCTCTTCGCCAGAAACCTCCACCTTTGGTGGCCTTCTGTCTTCTACAGGGCGATCATCTACAATATCAATCTCAATGTCAGAGTCTTTTGTTTCAGGGTTTTCTGCACTGCTCTTAACTATTGTAGTTCTAACGCCAAAGAACTTGTCCTCAGCACTGCTTTCAACGTCTACTGCTTCATTAGATTCACTCATACCTTGCCTATGCCTCTTGGGTCTTCGACAACAGCTTCAACACTATCATCGTTGATTAAGCGGAACTCTTTGCCATGCACCTTAAATCGAGTGCCAGAGTAAGATCGCATAAGAATCCAATCCCCCTCCTGACAAAAAGCGCCAGACGGAAATCGTTGAGGATCACTGTAAGCATCTGGGCCAATTTTAAGCACCATGCCAACAATAGAACCAACCTCTTCATCTTGCAACGATCTAGCAGATTTTATAATTCCGCCCTCCGTCTTTTCATCTGGCTCAGGTAAAGCAATCAATATTTTATATCCTCGCGGATCAGGCAATTGATTAGCCTTGCGAGAAGCATCGTTCTCGTCTTCTGACGTTTTAGACAAGTCTGTCATCAGTCTTACCTTATGCACTGGAAGAAAGCGTCCAGAGTCGCTGTGCGTTACTAACTGTAACGTGTTAATCGCTTTCTAGCTTGGCCTTCAAGTCTAGAAGCTCTCGTTCTGCAAGGGCTAATCCCTCGATAACTCCGCAACACCTAGCGTATTCGGAGAACTCTTTGCAACCGCCACCACTAATGTGATCGCTCATGTCGTTCATTTGAGACCTGAATTTATCTCTCAGGTACTCCCAAGAGTTATTCGCCGCCATTGACATTAAATAAGCTCTCAGCTAAATCTTTACCAATTTCAATTCCTTGAACCTGCTCTTTTGTTGACTGCCTTCGGGTTTCAATCTGCTCCTTGGCCCTATCTTCTGCAATCTTAACAGCAAGCTCTGCTTTTGCAATCTCAGCTTCTTGATCTAGCTTCTGAATATCGTATTCAGCCTTACTTCTTGCTTTAGCAACATCAAGTTGCATTCTTGCTTGATCAATCTGAGCTTTAGCCATAGCTGTTTGCTCTTTAATCTGCAATTCTCTCTGTTGCATCTGAATAACGGGATCTTTCTGTTGCTCTGCATTCTTCTTTTGTTGGGCTTCTTGTTGGTTTTTGCTTTTCAACTGCTCTGCCGCAGGAGCAACAAGCCTAGACAGCCTCAACTCAACGCTTTCAGGCAGGTCTTCGTTTTCTGCTGGCAACTCAACACCAAGCTCATCCTCAACTTGTTTACGATAAGCAAACGCCAGATGCTCCTGAATATGTGCCGCCATAGCCGCCTGCATAGCTTTTGCCATTGGACTCTTGCCAGCAAGTGCCAGAATCTTAGGATCTTCAATAAACGCCATATGCGCTTGGATGTGCGCCTCATGGTCTTGATACATAAACGCCTTAACCGGCTTATTATTGATGATATTCATGTTTTCGCTGACTGGATTGGTCGGCTTGATATCATCCTCAAGCGGTACAATCTTATCCGCATCCCTGATGTTAAGCACATCGAGCATTTGACGATGAAGCAAAGGGAGATCATACATATCAGGATTTTGTTGAGACAATTGCAATGCCGCCTGATACTGCATAATGCGTTGAGCCATCGTTCCAGAGTTAGGATCACTAACAGCAATGACATCGATGCGGCCATCAAAGTCATCAGACACAACCCTGTTCTCATCGGTTTGATATGGATACTCTGTAGGGCCAAAATCAAACACAATTCTAGATAAAATACGCAATTCTTTACGCATTGATGCGTGAAGTCTAGCTTGAACGGCGCTCATCACCTTCATTGAGCGCTCTAATATCGCCAAGGTGGTGCCAACTGGCGCTTCTGAGTTCATATCTGCCGCTTTTACGTCTGCCGCAGAGGCAAATCGCCGCCCTTCCTCTACAATGTCTCCCATAAGCTGATAAAGCACATTGCTTGGCTCTTTGTAGGGTAAAAAGCTGATATTTTCGCGTATAGAACCGCCGGGAACGTCTACATCCCTAAATTCTCCGGGCATAATTGGGGTATCGTCACCCTTTATTCTTAACCCTCTAGATTTTAAGCCGCCCGGAAGATTTGAAAGTGTTCCTGCATCTACAAGTTGGCGCAAAAGAGAGGTCGCGCTCTTTGCTAGACCGCCAATCATGTGGATTAGGCCAAATCCGTAGAATCCAAGTCCGGGCATATACTGATAATGCACAAAATGCTCGCGTTTCATCTTCTGCGCGTCATCTTCGTAGTAATTTCTGCGTATTGAAAGCACCTGACGAGAGGTAAGATCGATGCTGACAACATATGGAAGCTGTATCCCTGTAACTTCTCCGTCTTGAGTGTCCTCAAAACCAAAAAGATCGAGATCAACTTGCATTTCTAGTATTGTGTGGCGTGAATCGTTCTCATACGTTGAGGAATTACCCGTTAACTCTTGATATTTATGCTCTATTTCATCGGTGTTATCGCTTGCCTTGCCTAAATCTACATCAGCATAGAAGCCTGACACCTGCAACTTGCGTACTTCGTTACTTGTCTTCTTCATTATGTGTGTTGCTCTCTCGCAAGTAGAGAGATCAGACGCTCCGTAGCTGACAACAAAGTCTTCTGCGGGAACAAACATACTACACGGGCGACCCATACTTGGGTCAAAGTACACCTTCCTGAAAGCAGAACCCGCCAACGGCAATGAAAACAACAGTTTTTCGGTTTCAGATCGATACTCTGTCATCTTTTCAGTGACAAGGTAGTTTAAATAATCCTGAACACGATGAGCTTGTTTCTCTTTGATCTCATCAATAACGCCAACAACGGTTGTTTTTACTGGGCCACTAGCTGGAAATAACTCTTGTATTGATTGCGACTGAAACTTAATTACAGACTCTGTAAGCAGTGGGTGGAAAACGCCGCAAGCGCCATCCCAAGGCGTTGTCCTGTCTTCGTGCTTTAATCCAAGAAGGTCTAAGCCTTCAATGTAAACGCGCTCCCAATCAGCACGACTTTCTTTATCAGACTTAAACAAACCAACAAGCTCACCCGCCAACATAGCCAAGTCTTGATCCTCAAGAAACTCCGCTAGGTTTGCATCAAAAGGAATAGCTCCCATTGCAGATGCGTCTGGATCGAAGTCAAACATTAACCCGCCATCTTCTGTTTCTATAGAAACTGACTCAGGGTTAACTACCTCAATCTCAACGGCACCTGAATCTTCTTCAGGAAATAGCTGATTCGGGGCAGAAAGTGGTTTATCTATTGCCATAAAAAGCGCCTAGCCGTTTCTAGTAAACTTTTGCTTTCGGGCCGCGCCACAGCCTCGCGGAGTCATGGTTATTCCGCCAACTGCGTAATGCATCACCTTCTTACCTTTTGCGTAGCCACTGATCTTGTTCATGCCATCTTCCGCAAGGACAGTTTTCCCGCCACCCATCATTCGGCCTATGCCGTCAGCGGCAAAATCAGGAACCATCTCACCTTTACTGTTCTTGACCATATTGAGCTTTTCTTTCATCACTAAGCCTCGCTGTAAAAGGAGCGCCCTAGCTCTCTGTGTCGAGCAACTAAAGCCTTCAAATATTTAATTAGTAATAAGCCGCTGTTCTTTTCGCTATAGGCTCATCTTCCTCATCAGAGCGCAATTTTAAGAAACCGCCCTGTCTAAATCTAAGCAATGCCTGTGTTGATGAGTCAACAAGGTCATCATGCTCTCCTGCGGGGAAAGCGGCAAACTCCTCGACAACCTCCTCAGCAAACCTTCTTTCAGGTCGCCAAACTATGCCAGAGGCAAATAGGTCTGAAACAGCATTAACGCGAGATATCTTATCATTTCCGCGAGAGGGCGTGTAATCAGATACCGGAATACCCATCGCTCTTAATTCAAAGATAAGTGGTGTTCCTGCCGCCTTGGCTTCTATTATACAGGCATCTGGTTGCCAGTCTGTATAAAACTCCTGCGCCTTCTTTTTGAGGTCGGGGAACTCTAGCCGCTCTTTAAACGCATCAAGCAAGATAATGTTCGCTACAGTCATGCCTTCATCGTCTGGGGCGTAAAACACACCCCATGTGGTGCAAGCTGAGTAGTCAGCACGTTGCGTCTTCAGGAACGCAGTGTCCCAAGACTGTATAACAAACTCACAGGCAGGAGGGTGTTCAGACTCCCATATGCGCCACCAGTTGCGCTTAACTAGCGCCCCCTCCTCAGAGGTGGGGTTTTGCTGATACTGGGCGTTCCATTTCGCTGAGGGAAGCTCTTCCCTTAGCGCCACCAATTCTTCCATAGGCCAGAACTCAGGCCACAGCGGTGTCTCTGACGGCATGATGGCGGGAAACTCAATTACCTCCCATTCATCAGAGCCTATACGCTGAGTAGAGGACTTTATTATTTGTCCTGTAAGGTCTCGTTTGTGCCAACGGGTCATTACAATAATAATGGAACCGCCGGGCTGTAATCGCTGTCTTGGGCCTGATGTGTACCACTCATAGGTTTTATCAAAAACAGAAGGGTCACCACTTTGACCTTCTTGCTCAGAATGCGGGTCATCAATGATTAAAAGATCCGCACCCTTACCAGTAACCGCGCCACCCACACCAATTGCAAAATACTCGCCCCCACTACCCGTACTCCATCGACCAGCGGCCTTTGAATCAGAGCGCAATGTAACCTTGGGGAAAACTCTCTTGTAATCATCACTATCAACAAGGTTACGAACCTTACGGCCAAAGCCTACAGATAACTCTGCGGTGTGCGCTGTTTGAATAACCTTCTTCTCAGGAAAGCGACCTAAAAACCATGACGGCAATAAATAAGAAGCAAACTCAGATTTGGTATGACGAGGAGGCATATTAATAATTAAACGCTTCAACTCACCATTGGCTACGCGCTCAAAAGCCCTAGCCATAATTTTGTGATGCCTGCCCTCAATAAAAGCAGGCCACATCCTGTTTGTGAAACCCATAAAGGTTTCTCTGGCCTTATCCTTGGCTTCAGACTCCTCAAGCTCCTCCATCAAAGACAGAATCTCTTTCTGCTCTTCTAGGGGCAAGTTAGGTATCTGCTGTAAAAGCGCGGGGTCAATCTTGTCAATAAGAGACAATCTTAGCCTCTCATGTCTTTTTAGGCTTCTTTTTCTCATAGCCCTTGCTTTGGTCTTTTTTTATTTTTTCNAAAACCTTTGCTTGGCTTGCATGGAGCTTAGACGCTTTCTTCAATCCAGCAATAACCTTATCTAAGTCTTTTGTATAATGAGGCATATTAAAAACCTGTTTTAGGCACCTTTACTTCAGGCGCAAGGGTTGCATCAGGAATCTGCTCAGAACCGTATAATCCGCCCTAGGAATATGCCTGTAGGAATATTTGCCGCTCGTAACATATATGAGCCTAAGAAAAAATAATCCTAAGATGTCATACCCAGATAATCGAAACATATGCAGGAGTATATAACCGAAACAGGAATATTCCTGTATACATAGGAATCTCTAGATTATATAGATATTACGCTCTTGACAAAAAAATACAATAAAAATCGGCAAAATTTTGCAAAAAATTTTTAGGAATAAAAACCCGAAAAAAAGATTAGCAAATTTTCGGGATTCGTGGGCGCAAAGCTAGAAAAAAAAGGCTTCAAAATTACAGAATTACTTGAGCATTTCTCTATATACACAAAATACAGGTGCGTCACGGCTACAGGGGGGGTGGGTACTGGTATCTGGGGCTGATAATAAGTCGCATTCGCATCAGTGAACAGATTTGTCTGGCCCGACCTCTGGCTCAGGTTCTGTCTGCTCTTGACTAGCCGACAGCAAACCACCTAGCCGCCGCTCGATCTCAGCACTGACAGCGTCGCTATCCCGCGCTCCCGCGTCCGTAGTCTCGACCC
>JGI24003J15210_10000830_pt1 | contig 13262 bp, 24 predicted proteins | sample LinPmetageLP28_FD_15210 | JGI IMG/M metagenome (IMG submission 15210)
GTTTAGACTTAAACAATGGTACACTATTGGTAATGGAGAATTTGGTGATTGGAGCAAGCGTGGTGCAGAAGATGCGCTAGAATTTATCGGTATGGGCGGAGATCTGCAACTAAGTTTTGAATGGGCTTGGCTCAAAGAACATTTTGATATGCTCTACAACAGTTGATGCTTCATCCCAAGTAGTATAACTATCGCAAGGAATGCTTAAAAATCTTTGGCAATTTAGTGTTGCTTGTGGCATGTTGGTAAGCGGCTCTTCGTATACATCCTTGCATTGTATATTTTTTAGTATTAAATGTGTTTTTAAACAACTTTTTTTGTCAGTAGCAACTACAAATTTACTTACCATTCCTGTTGGATCAGTAATGCAATCAACCAATTCTTCAAGTTCTTCTGTATAATATTCTGCAAGTTCTCGACGACGACTTGTCCAGTCATCAAAAAATTCAAGTTTGACCAGTAGTTCAGCACAATCACGTTCACTCATTATGCTATTCCCGCCCGTGTGAATATCAACTTGACCATGCCTGCGTAATAGTTTTACACGCTCAACGATATCGCTGTTGTTACTTACGACTGCACCACCGTTGCCAAAGTTTGGCAGAGTTTTTGTAGGATCAAAACTATAACTAGCAAATTCACCTTTAAGCGGCAAGCCAAAGTGTTGAGCACCATCTTCATAAACACTAATGCCTTGAGGCACTACACTGTCGTTACCAAATAAGCCAACCCATACTACACTGTCTGTACGAACATCATCAAACTCTATGCAACCATTTGTTCTTACATCTGCAAATACTATATCCATATCTGCACGACGGCAACTGTTTTTAGTTGCTTTAAAAGTTTGCGCTGGAATAGTGGTTGTGTTTTTTCCTGTGGCACGAATACCATACATAAGTGCATCACTGCCACTGCCAACTATGCTACAGTATTTTGCATTTGCACGTTCTGCCAACTCTAGTTCTAGTTCTTGTGTCCATTTGCCAAACATTACTTGACCGCTAGTGAATACTCTAGCCTGTGCTTGTACAAGAAAAGGCATAAGATCATTTGCCAAGCGATCAAGATTTGTTAAGCGTATCATCTAATCCTCTGCTTAAATTAAATGTAGGAAAGTATTCCAGTTCTAGGTTTGCTTTTGTTTTGTCCAGTGCGCCACGCTGTGGATAGTTCTCAGGCTTGGATTCTGTAATGTAGTTTGGTTCTGCATCCATTTTTTCATACAACATATCTGTCATACTTTGTAAAGTATGCGCATACCCTCTTGTAATGTTGTATGTTTCGTTTTGTGGACTTAAATCTACTACTCGTTCTAATCCGTGTACAATGTCATCAACATATGTAAAGTCAAACAGGTTATCTGCGCCTTGCAGCGTAATACGTTCGCCCTTGCGTATTTTATTAATAAACAAGTTTACAACCCTGTTAGGCTTGTCTTGTGGGCCGTATACAGCACTTGGACGTACAATAGTCCAGTTGTCGTGAAATTGTTTTACAATGCCCTCACCTAGTAGTTTAAGTTGTCCGTATATATTTGTAGGCGTACACGGATCAGTTTCACTCATAGTTTCTTTTGTCCATTCGCCATACACCATACTTGAACTCATAAAAACAAAATGACTTTGAGAATATTGTTCTAAACACATGTGTAAACCGTGTGTCATTGTGCTATAAGCAAGCATAGGATTATTAATCACTGCTTGAACGTTAGGTTCGGCTGCTAGAAATATCACATTATCGTAGTACCCTTGCGGTAATACGTTTCTATTAATAATATCTTGTCCTGTGATTTTATCTAACACTTGGCAATCGTAGTTACTTAACTGACAAAAGCGGGATCCGATAAATCCCGCTCCGCCAACAAGTAATACTTGTTTATTCATCCACTGTTTCTGGTTCTTCAACACTAATTTTTTCTTGCTTACTTACTACAAGTTGTTCAATGATTTCATCAACATTAACATTGTTTTTTTCCATATAGCGAATAGCATCACCTGGTGATTTAGCAAGTCCTTGTCTAATTAAGTGGCGTGCTGCTAGAATGAAATAAATCTTGTCTGCACCAAGTTGTGCGATAGTTTCTTGAGGATGGCGTGCGCCCATTGTGTTACTCCTTAAAGAGTTTCTGCGAGTGGAAAGATTTTTGCAATTACTTTGGCACATTCTTTGGCAATTTCCATATGCTCTTTTTGTGTGCCATGCGCACTACGCAATTCAATATAGTGTACCCAACTGCGTAGAGTACCGTTCATATACAAACGGGTCTTTGTTAGTCCTTCTGGAAGAACTACACGGGCTTGCTCCTTAGCAATGTTATTCTTAATAGCCCATTGGTAAGCCTTGTCTGCAGCCATAATAACTGCATCCTGTTTTGCTCGCCACTGTTGATCAAGTTTCTTATCTTCTTCGTCATTCTCAAGATCAAGCTCGATACTGTTCTGTCTATTCTTTGTATCCTGCAGTCTTGCTTCGCGAGATACAAATGCCATATCCTCAACAGGATTAGCATAACGCTGGCTAAACTCTTGAAAACTGAAACTACGGTGACGCACAATTTGATGTGCAATATCACGAGTAGTTTCAATCTCAAGACAGGCACTGACCATTTCTAATGGTGACCAATGCTGATGTTTTACCAAGTATCTAATAAGTTTTTCACTTGTTTCGGTATTAATTTGTGCGCTAGGGTTACTTACTCTAGCACAAAATGCAATAAGTTCTTGCACGTTATCTACACCTTCTGCTTCAAAATCTGGAGCAGGGTTACTGTAACTTACTAGTTGTACTTTCATGTTATGCTGTTGCCTTTTTTGCTGCTGGTTTACGACCACGCTTTGCTTTTGGCTTTAGCGCAGGATTAAGATCTTGTGCTTCTTCCATTAAGCGTGTTGCTTCTGCTTCTAAACTAGCCATTTGTGTGCGCATCTGTTCTGCTTGTTTTACAAGACTCTGAGCAATAGCTTCGTCGCTTAGTATACCTGTGTTTCCAGTTGCTGCCGCTGCCGCTTGCACCCCTGCTGCTTTTTTCTGAGGATCAGCAAGTCCAGCGTTAGCATCCAATTCAGCAAGTTTACCTGCTGCATCACTGCCAGTGTCCAAGTCACGAATGATATTGTTAAGCTCATCTAGTCGAACACCTGGATTGTTTGGCTGTGGAATCATAAGAATATCCTGTGTGCGAATCTTTTTCATAAAGCGTTCGTTATGGATAGTAGTTAGAATAGTGTTTCCGTTAGTGCCTGTTATTCCATGAAGCGCATCACCTAGGTCTTTTGCTTGCTGACCTTTTGTGCTTTGGATAGCATTCATTAGATCATCGTGCAAGTTTTGCTGCAATTGATCAGGATAAACAACCAATGCCATATGCTCTTCGCCTGGTACTTCACGAAAGACTACAACAACTTTTTTGTCACCTTGTCTGCCTACATGTTTAATCATTGTCTTTTTCCCCTGTTGCTGCTACTTCTTCATCACTAACTTCTGGAGCTTCAGCCTGGATTGCACCGTTAGAAATTAGAAAGTTCATTAAATTGTTATAGAGGCTACCAACTGCAGCCATTTCGTTTGCTTTAATAGCACCACGATTGCTTACAACTTCAATAATGTTAGCCATAAGTTTAAGGTCATTAACACCAAGTGCTGGTGCTTGTGACTCTTCTGCCTCTGCGGATTCTGCAGTTTCCGCCGGCATGTTTTCTTCTTCAGACATTCGAATCTCCTTGTGTCTTTGATATCATTACTTGTATTGTATGTGAAATATGTCTTTATGTCAATAATAATTATATGCTATTATTATTTATTCTATGATTTAGGGCCTGCAAGTTTTTGCATAGTGCCAGCGTCAATTGTAAAACCAGTTCCGTATCCAATTACACATGCTTCGTCACCGCTTACTTCTTGCAATGCCCATTCTTTTGTTTCAGGATTTATTGCTAAAAATACATATACGCTTGCAGGTTGTTCTGTGTTTACACTGTTTGCCAGACCATTGCCGCCAAAAGTAAGTTCCAGTCCTTTACTTTTGCTAACTTCAGAAATCGATTCAACTGTTCCGCATACCACGGGCTTTGCTACCCAGTCTGGATCGGCTTCTTGTGCAGAAGCACTACTAGCGGATAGTACGATAGCAAATAATAGGGCAAGGTGTTTCATATTATTATTTAGCCTCACTGTAGTAGGCATGGTTGCCAAATGGTGGAACAATGTCTTCACTGCCGTGTATAATAAACACTGTATCACAGTAGTCTGGATCGCCCCAACTGTTCCAAGGGTAACCATCAGTAAACATAATAAAGCGTTCAGGACGGATTTCGTTCTCTTTCATAAAGGTCCAGTTAGCATCAAAGTCTGTGCCACCGCCACCAGTAATAGCATAGTCATCAAACTCATCGATGTTTTGCGGTGTAAACTCACAATAGTTGTAGCACTGTGTATCAAAGCACCATACTTTAATTTTAAAGTCCTGGAACTGCTCCATAATACCACGCACTTCTGACAACATCTCCTTGCCCATTGTGTCGCTGATACTACCACTCATATCCAGTGCAAGTGCAATATCAATAGTCTCTTCCGGAGTCTGACCAGGCAATGCAACATCACTGAAGTAGCCTTTTTTGCTACGAGCCATAAACGAGTAGTCACCTTTAAGTGTGCTTTGGATGCTCATGTTAAGCAGTTCTTGCCAAGGCATTTTAGGCTCTGTGAGATCCTTGATAATGCGCTTTACACCTGCAGGCATTTCGCCAGCACTTGCNCCNGCGGCACTTTGTAGTAGACTTTCTTTGATGTTATCACGGATTTCTTGCTTTTGTTCTTTAGTGTACTTGGGCTTGCTTTTACTTACAAGGTTACCATTTGCATCTTCTTCTGGCTTGCCGCCATCACCTTGTCCGTCATCTTCGCCATCTAAGTGTTCGTCTAACAACTGCTCTACAAGATCATCAATATTGATCTTGTCGGCGTTCTCATAGAGCATGTCATATACTTCTTCCATGCTCATGCCATCATACTTGCGATCATACAGTGCAGGCACAGTAGTAATAAACGTGCCAATACGATTGTCTTTTAAGTCTCTGTTTACGCAATAGTCTGCAGCGATATTAGATAGCATAGGATTGTGTTTGTTCTGCTTACTACGACCAAGGTGATCATATACATTGTGCAACACTTCATGCCCAAACAAGAAGATAAGTTCTCCTGGCTTTAGCATGTTAATAAACTTGGAGTTGTAGTAAAAATACTTGCCATCTGTTGCGGCTGTTGATAACCAAGCATCACTGTTAACAAGCGGCAAACGAGTAGCCATTGTACCAAACCAACTGGTCTTCAACAGCATCTTAACGCGGGCAGTAGTTAGTGCCTCGCGGGCCTGAAAGTCCTCTTCGGGTACTGTTTCAAAGCCAACTGGAAGATCAATGTTTTTAGTATTTTCAGTACTTTTCGGCATACTCGTCTCCTTTGTTTACTATATTACTATAACACAGTATAGGATTGTGTCAACCTGTTTTGGTTGCCATTTCTAGGAAACTTTCACATTCATATGCCCAAAACTTCCTAGATTTTTTTTGGGGAATACCAGTCCATGCTGGTTCTTTGTTGTCGTGCTTGTTTTGATAAAGTTCTAGTACAATGCTTATACTCCAAGTTAAATGTTCATATGCATGCCTGGGAATGTAAAAATAGTGAAACTTATCCAGTATTTTGTTATAACCGACCACCCTTAAAGCACCTACTTTTGTGTGTATATTTTGTACTTCAAAACTATGCATCCATCGTCCTCTTTTTTTATCGTTATTGCGCATTTGGCTTACAACTGTTTTGCTATCACTAGCATCGCTAAAATCCATGCCAGCAATACTAACTGCATTGTATGTACCTAAATTTGACATTGCTTCTTCTGCAATACGATCAACTTGAAGATGCCCTCTTGGTACAAGTCTGAGGTAATCTTCTTTTTCTTTTTTTGAATAACCTAGATATGGCAGCAATTCTTCTAAAAGTTTTATATCGTATTTTACTGCATTATCGGTGGTCGCCATTTCGCCTCTCCTTAAAAACAACTTACTTTTAAACATAACACGTCTAGAGGATATGTCAATCTCTATTGCCTAGATAATCCTGTTCTTTATAGGTTTTTATCATATGACAACGACAGCATAGTGTGTTAATGTTTTCGGCAGTATCCTTGCCGCCTTTGCTTTTTAAGTGTATATGGTCACCATGCATAACACCACGAGCAACACGCAACTGATGATATGGATCTTCGATCACTATAATTGCTTCATCTTCACGTGGATCATATCCGCAAGTGTTACATTCCCATCCACGATAGAATGTATGTGGACGACTTGGCTTGCCCATTCCACCATACTCTACACATTCTAGTTGGTGCTCTCTGCACAGTATGTTACTGCCAGGTCCATCATACATGCTAATTTCATTATCGCAGTCTTCTAACATGCAGGTTGGAGCAGTGCGGTACTGCTCTTTCAACACCGCACTGCTCTTTAGTTTATCCTTGCTTGGATCTCGTAACGTTGCCATTATGACCACAAGTCCTCTGCTACAACAGTAAAGCCGTTGTTTGGAGTGTACTTAGGAGTTGCCAAGTCTGTTGACTTACGCATCTGTGCAATCAGGAATGGAATGCCTGTACGCATTTCTGTAGTAAAGCCTTTTAGACCAAACTCTGCGTAGCTCTCTGCATTAGCCTGTGCATACCAACGTGTGTATGACATCTTTACTTTATCCCAAAACACACCGTCTTCACCAAAGTTTGCTTCAAAGAAGTCTTTGGTAAAGGCTACCATTTTAAGCAAGTATTCGTTGTCTACTGTAATACCTTGCTCAAAACACAGGTTAAAGTATTCGTACAACTGCCTTGCTTCTTTAGCACGAACTGGACGAGCCTCGTTTAAGTACGCCCAATACTGACTAAACATGCGTGTTACTTCTGGATTCTTACGAGTCTTAAGGCTCTTAGACATAAGCGTGTCAGCAAGCAATGTAAATGCACCTGCTTCATCTTCATCGCCGAACTTGGCATGTGTAGCAAACAAACCAGCATCACGAAAGTAATCGTTCTTAAGTGCATTATCGTGCCAGTCTGCATACTTGTCTGGATCTGCTTTATCTACCTTTACTCCGTAAACTTGCTGTTTATAGATATCAATAAAGTCCAGTGTTTCTTTTGCATCACCATTAAGCAAAATAAAGTTTCTGCGAATCTCTAACTTCTGACTTGAACTGTAAACAACAACTGGAACCATTGCAGTAGCGGCACGTTCACCAAATACCTTAGTAAGGATAATGTGCAATGCAATTGCAGTATGTTGCCCGTCCCATGCAATATAGTTGTCTGGATTATCTGGATCTTCATACACTTGAATAGCCATGACCATTGACTCTGAAAAGTATGAAAGGATCTTGAGGATATGCCGCATGTTAACTTCACGTTGCATAGTTTCATCAATTTGGATTCTATTAAAAGGAACTTGGATAGCGTTACACAGAGCGATGTCTGTAAACTTTGTCCAGCCACGTTCACATGGTGGCATGCAGTTACGCCGACGAAATTCGTCTACTACTGCTTCAAGTTGTGCTTTGAAAAATGGTGCTTTTGCAAGTGTCTTTTCTAGGCGCTCTTGCAGGGTTACGAAGTTGCTCTCAGCAACGTCATAAAGCGAGTTAATCTTTTGTGCATGTGTATTCATCAATGTCTCCATTAGCGGGCATCTTGCCCTAGGGGTTAGCGGTCAATCTCGACCTTCATTTATATAGTAACACCTTTTAGGTAAGTGTCAACCTTTTTCGTATACAGGAAACTCTGCATACTTTGCTCTACGCTGACCACCCTCACTCATACCGTGACGGAAGCCAACCACTTTACCATTGTCCAGTTCAACCCAATACTTTACATCTTTCTCAGGTCCGGGCCAACCATACTTGCCCACATTGACTTTGGTAATCATATTCGAAGCATATTGTTTTGCTTCGAAATCTCTATCACGATACTTTGGCAAGTCCCACCAAATGCCAAAGTCGTCTTGTAGTGTTTGCTTTTTCAAATACATGGTTTAGTCCTCATTACTAGCGGCAACGTATTTGCCAAAGCGATCATAAAACTCATCAAAGTGCTTGAGCTTGTCTGGTTGGAAAGGCAAGTTGTACTGGTTGATAGCAACACGACAACCCATAACAGTCATCTCCGTAGGGAAGAAATCCATCATAAAGCGGAAGAAGTTATCCGCAAGTTTGTGCCATGCATCAACATCGTCTTTGCCAATCTTCTCAAAAGTATCCTGCAGTTCATAGCACATACCAATTGTTAGTGCATATTGTGCAGAGATTTCTTTTACTTTACACTCCTTAACTTTACCAGCAAGGATATCACTTGGAAGCGGAAGATCTTTTGCAAACTTGCGATGATTCATAAACTTTACAGCAATGCCTTCACCAACAGTACCTGCAACCAAGTCTGTAAGTTCTGCATCACGAATGTCATCATCCTCACAGAACTGGCTTACAAAAGTCCAACTACGAGGAGTAGCAAAAGCATGCCCACTTGCACGAGGATCAAAGTCAAACAAGTCTGCTTTAGCAAAGGAAATGTAACCAACTACATCCTCATGGATCTTGTTAGCAACAGCCCAATCCAACCAAGCCTCAAAATCTGCACGGATCTCTAAGTGTACAAAACGGTTAGCAAGCGGAGTAGGCATTCTGTAAGTAACACCTTTGTCACTCTCACGGTTACCAGCTGCTACAATCTTAACGTTTTTAGGAAGTTCATACTGACCAACCTTTTTGTTAAGTATCAACTGATACAGCGCGGCTTGCACACTCTGTGCGCCACTGTTAAGTTCGTCAAACAGCATAACAATAGTGTCATACTTTGCGGCTTCTTCTTCTGTAGGAAAGTCCACAGGAGGTAACCAAACCATTCTGTTATTTGCTAGGTCTGGTGCAGGAAAGCCTCGCACATCAGTAGGATCTAGCAAACTAGCACGAATGTCTATTAGTTTTGCTTTACCAAGTTCACCACTGTCAACAACATGTTGACACATCTCAGACTTACCAACACCTGGAGGACCCCAGAGGAAAAGTGGGCGATCTTTTTTAAGCGCACGAATTAGTCTAGTAACTGCTTCTTTTACAGTAACGGTTCTTGCATCAACTGCGGACATTTCTATCTCCTTAAAATTAACTTACTATTAAACATAACATCTTACACAGATATGTCAACCTTTTTTATGCTTTCCAGTGCGAACTTTATTGCCTAAATTAATATAATTATTACGCAAAAAGATAACCTGCTTGGGAGCCAAATGTTCCCAAATCATAAGTTCGCCATCTGGCATTGCTATTTCTAACCAATACATACTATACTCCTAAGTAAAAAATAAAAAGTTTGGATCGTCTTTTGTAAACACCCAACGACTGTCTTTTATTGGATCTAGGTTAAAACTGCGTTTGAATGTGGCATTCTCGCTTTCACACATAAAAGCATCATTGCCATTGAACTGACCAAGTTTAGTTACAGTCCACAAATCACCATGTTGTTGAATACGGTTTTTACCGTGACGGCTTTTACCTTTTAGTAAAACCTTTTGTCCGACTTCCATTATACAAAGTCCCGTATAATACATACTTCTTCAAATACATTGACGCCCTCAACTTGGGCGTCTGCGCGGATTTGCTCAACTGCTTCAAGCATGCCCTCTTCAGTGCCGCGAACAGTTTCAGCCATTTGACCATTGTTAAACTTAGTAACGATTCTAAACTTTGTCATGTCTCACTCCTTAAAAACAACTTACTATTAAACATAACACATATATAAGATGTGTCAACCTTTATTGTACATAAAGATCAATTTTTTTATAGTTTTCTCTTATATAATCTCGTTCAGTTGAGTTGTCCATACGCTGTACAATCTGAAGTTGCAACTCCTCTGTATAAGNAGCAANTNCAAAATCCTCATTTGCTACAAATCCTGTTCTANTGCAATACGCTTGCAATTCTGGCATTGTAACTAGTTGTGCATGAAAAAGACTGGTCATACCTGGTTCGGTAATTACAAAAGTGTTTGACATAGTGTAGTTCCTCTCGCAAAAGTTATTACTGTATTATGCAGTCTTTTTGCGATATGTCAACCAAAAAAAACCGCCCTAATNATAAATTAGAGCGAACGTGTTGGCGCCTTATCCCAACTTGCGAATTCTTTTAACAATATTATTTAGTCTATTTCTGGTTCAATACTGTGAAACATGGTAAATGTAAAGTAGTCTTTTGGCTCATGAAAGCGTATATCTACGCCCAACATACTCCAACGTATGCTCCAACGATTGCCAGGCTCACCAAAATGATCTTTCATCCAACTGAGAAATTCGCGTTTTCCACTAGGAGTATCACTAGGCACTTCAGCAGTTACGATCCAACGCCAATGTGTATCGTGTAATTCTCTTGTTCCCCAATGTTTAAACTTTGTGTGCATTTATAAACTTCTGAAAATCACCGTTGTACATTGTAAGTGCAAAGTGTGTCTTTTTATCAAACAGCATAATACTTCTTGTACGTTTTTTTATATCTCTTATATAATACGGTGTTTTGATAAATCTGTCAAGATCTAATAAAAAACGTCCACTAGGATCAACATCTTCTATGCTTATCTCAAAATACTCTAGTTGCAATCTATCTACACAATGCAAGCATCCGCGTTGAGTTAACCTAAAGCCGCCGTCACGTCTAGCGTTTTGCCACCAATTAGTGTATGCTATGTTGAATGATGGTCTGAGATGAAACTCTCGCGGATCGTTATCTATGAATGCTTGCGTGTATTCGTCCTTGGTACGCATATCATGGATAAATCTGCTTACCTTTGTCTAGTACAACAACTGTAAACTGATCTGTGTTAAATTGTTTATTAAGTTTTTTTGCTAGATTAATAGCATGTCCAGGGTTACTAAAGGAAACCTTTTTGTATTTAGGTCCAGGGTAACTAATAAGCATATTGAATGTTTTTAAGTTAATTGGTTTTTTGTCATAGTAAACTGCCCAAATGCCTTGACTTGCTAACACTTGTTCTGCTTTGTATGTTTCTTTTTCGACTTTTTCTAATAGAACAGTAGGCTTAGGTCTACTCATTTTGGTTCTCGCTTTATAATATGCTACTATTATTTAGCAAGAAATATGCGTACTTTACTAAAAAGTATCGCCGTCTAACTGAACTTCAACTACATTATTTTGTGTTTTTTGTAGTTCTATTATTGTATCTTGTAGTTCAGTTACATATTCTAGCAAACGAGTATAATCATTTGCTATGCCTTTTGCATCCTGTGCATTGACAGTCATACTGTCTTTGCGTAGATTGATACACCCATGTGCTAGTCTATCTAAGTTTGGAAACTGTGGTCTAGCCATTTGCTCGTCTTAGTGTTTCTTGCATTTCCATTTTATTTTTAAACGGCCCATCAAACTCATAACGACTCAGTGTAATAAGTTTAGGACAATAACTTGGACTATGGCTACCATCTTCCCAATGCACAACATAGTATCCTGCGCAGAAGAAACTTTGGCTTGCTTCGGTTTTTGTATACAGAGGAAGTTTACGCTTTAGATCAAAGATTGCATTATAGGGTTGTGTTTTACAATTATATCCATGAACTTCAAATTCTTGTTTTTCTTTATTAACAAGTTCTTTGCCTGTGAAACTAACACTGATCTTTTGTTTAAGATCTTCTAATGCTTTAAACGTTTGATTTTGACTGCCAACTTGTAGTGTAACACCATTTTCATTACTGCGAATAGTGCCTACTTTTTGTCCATTATCTTCTAAGATCCAAAACTTATCTTCTAGTACAGGTTTAGCCACGAACTCCATGCTCGTCCTCCTTGTAATTAGCGTTTAACCATAGTGCAAATTGTTGTGCGTTTTCTGCTACACGTTGCATATCCCACTTACCGCAGAACTTCATAAAGTGTGCGCCTACCATGGGCTTGTTCTTTGCTACACTGTGTTCGCGGATAATGTCATCTACATAGTTGCGAATCTCTGTGGGCTGTGCAGTTAAGTCTACCAGTGTTACATTGCGCTCATAGTCGTCAAGTACACGATGCTCTAGACCATTGTGATCTGTCCAACGCTGTAGCATTAGGTTGTTCCAAGCAAAGCCTTTACTGTCTTTGTCAGCATATGCTTCTAATAGTCCAACCTTTTTGCTACTGCCTTTCTCACGCACACCAGGATATGCACTGAACACATTGTCAGTAGCATCGCCACGCATGCACTTTTTAAACAACTGATAGTCAGGTGCGGCAGGAACCTTTTGCTCGCCTGTTTTCTTGTCTAACACAGGCTTGCCTTCATCAGTAACTACACCATCAATCTTTATAAGTTCATTAGTAATACCGTTATACTGATGTACTGTGGGACTAATCAACTGTACAAAGTCTGTGTCACTGCTTACAATAATGTGTGTATCTTCCGGATGTAGTGCAATGAAACGTGCAATAATATCATCTGCTTCTGCAATCTCACAGCGCATAGCACTGCAGTTTGTACGCTCACCAATAAACTTTAAGAAGTCATCGTATGCTTCAAAGAACAATGCGTCCTCTTCTTGCTCACTAGGGCTCTGTGCTGCCCGCTTGTCGCTTCTGTTCTTCTTGTATGGAGTATAGAAGTCTTTGCGCCAACTACGTCCTCGAGTGCAAACAACACATGATCCGCATTAAACTTGCGATAACACTTGTTGATAGCATTGAGAGTGATATGGATAGCCATGCCAATTTTTGTTTCAGCATCACCCCGCACTACATGTCTAGCACGGAAGAAAGTATTCATAGTATCTACAAGTAAGTAGGTTGCCATTATCTTCTAAGTCCTTTGAACTCTTGTTTAACTTGTGTTATTATACTACGATTATGCGATTGTGTCAAGTACGAAAAATCAGTCCTGTTATAAGTTGGAACGCGATTACGAATACGATATTGGCATACTAGGTTTTCTAAAACACAGTTACTCCAAACTTTATGTCCATCAATACCGTAATGATGAAAATCTTGAACAGTTTTTATTCCTTTATTCTTAAGATAATTATAATAGGTAAAATCTTTGTCATATGGATTGATGTACTGATCGTTCCAGTCTTTTTGATGTGTAGTCTTATTAAAATAATCATATGTATTAAAAAATACATGTCTTATGTTTTGTTCTTTTAATTCACAATGAAAGTCCCAAATACGATCATGCCACAGTTGTT
>JGI24003J15210_10000833_pt1 | contig 13235 bp, 23 predicted proteins | sample LinPmetageLP28_FD_15210 | JGI IMG/M metagenome (IMG submission 15210)
TGCACAATCATTTATCCCGGTCACTACGAACTGATGGATGAACTCACAAACGAACAAGCAGGATTACTAATAAAAACTATTGGTAAGTTTCACAAAGGTGAAGAGATATCAATAACAGACCCTTTATTAAAAGGAATCTGGTTAGGTATCAAACACGATTTTGTTGCACAAAAAGAAAAGTATGAAGCAACTTGTGAAAGAAATCAAAAGAATGGTAAGTTAGGTGGTAGACCTAAGAACCCAAAGAACCCAAGTGGTTTATTGAAAACCCAACCTAACCCACAAAACCTTAAAGAGAAAGAGAAAGAGAAAGATAAACAGAAAGATATAGTTAAAAAGAAATATAATAATAAGAAGCTACAGCTGACTACTAAGCAATCCGAGGTTGTAAATCTTAAAGGAATTATGTCTGAATCACAGTTTAATACAATATGGAATGAAAAAACGTAAAGAAAATCCTAAGAGTAATGACTTCTTTGGTTATACTGATTATACTAAAATTAGAAAAGACCAAGGAAAAGAAAAGAAAGGTATCATGACAGAGGAAGAGTTTAACAGAATAATGTTTGAAGAATAATGTGGTACTATTTAAATAAAGAAGATATAACTGGTTGGTGTAAGAATATTACAGATGAGAAATTGTTTTATCAATTACAATCACAATCAATACACAGAATACCAATGCTAAAAGAATCCTATATAAAACTTAAAAAGAAATATGAAACAAGATAAGATTGAGACATTAAACTCTATTATCGATGAATTAAAGTATGAGAACAGAAAAGTAGAGTTCTCATCAGTAGTAGAAAGATTAACTAAAAGAGTAGTTAAGTTAGAAGAACAAATGGAATTAATTAAAACAATATTACAGAAAACATTATGAGTAAAGAAAAGATTGAATCACACGATGAAAGATTACGTTCAGAGTTTAAAACTATTATGAATTCTAAACAAGGTCAAAAAGAAGTTAAAGAACTAGTTGGTGAAGCACAAGAGTATCTAAAAGATATTGATTTACCTGAAGGATATCAGAAATCAGCACAGATTGCAATAGAGGAAGCAGTAGAAAACAGAAAGTTATACTTCCAACATTACTCAATCATTAAACAGTTTGTAGAGTTTGAAAGAAAACTAAACAATAAAAATACAGATAACGATTATATCATATGGTAAGACCAGAGGAACTACTAAAGAATATAAGAACCTTAGAAGAAGAAGCTAACGCACAGTTAACACTATATACCAATGGTAATGATAACTACGCTCACACGAGGTATATGTACCTTATGGAGAGTGTTCGTAAACTAAGACAACAGTATGTCAAGCAAAGAAGAGATTGATATCCCTATTTCTTATACAAAGTTGTATAGGTATGTCATTCATCAGATAAACTATTTTGCTAATAAACAAAAAGAAATAGAAGAGAACTCAACAGAAGTTTATCTATTAGGTAAGTACCCACAAGATTATCACGATATAACTATTAAGATAGAAGAGTGGGAGCATCTCAGACGTAAATTAAAAGATGATTGGTTAGTTTTTGAGATTGATTAATAATTTAAAAAAAGTATATATATGAATAAGAAACATTGTTACGGTTGTAACAAAACATTAGATGTAACTCAATTCTCTAAGTGTAGGAGTAAGAAAGATGGGTTGCAGTTAAAGTGTAAAGAGTGTAACAAAAAAGATAACGATAGATATCGTAAGGTAGTTAATCCAGAGTATTGGAACTTTACTGATGGTTACTTTTCAGATAAATCAAAATGGCATTACATAAGAAGATATCAAAAAGCAGATAAGACAATTAAGGTGTATGAAATCAAAGTTGGTGATTCATACTATATAGGTTGTACTAAAGCTCAGTTGCATGTCAGAATGAATCAACACATATGTAGTTGGAGAAACTCTAAGTTAGGTAAAGAGTGGGCAGAGAGTAGAGTATGTAAACCATTAAATAACGCGATTAAAGATTGGAATGAAGAAGATATGATAAATCTTTTTAAGAATGCAAAGGTAATCGAAGAGTGTCATGGTGGTAAAGCAAAGATGTATAAGAGAGAAGAGTATTGGATAAAGAAGTATATTAAAGAAGGTTACAATCTTTTAAATGTAATCAAGTACACCTACAAGAACGGTAGACCAAAAAAGAAACAAACAGTATGATACACATTGGTACAATAGTAGAAAAGATAATCAACATTGTAACTTTGGGATGGGGTAAGTATATTGCAACTTGGATTGCAGTAGATTTATTTGGTTTTGAATCATGTGGTTGTTGTGAAAGAAAAGAATGGTTAAATAGATTGACCGATAAAAAGTATAATGGTAATTGTAAAGACATAAAACTATGGTAAAGTTTACAGAAGAAGAACTACAACGAGTCAAAGACAATATGTCTAAGATAAACAACTACATACCTAAACAACTTGCAAAGTTTGTTTGGGATACNTACAAGAAGATAGAAGGTTCAAGAGAACCTCAACCTTGTAATTGTGGTTCTAGTGGTAACCAATGGAGAAAGGCTGTAACTGTAATTCATAAATATTTGGAGGATGTTAATGGAAATAACTAGTGGTAGTATAGTACAAGAGAACACACAGAGAATGGATGTTCTGTATAGAAAACACCATCAATGGTTAACTGCGTGTGCATACAACAAAGCACAAGATATAACTGTTGCAAATGATTTAGTACAAGAATTGTATTTGTATCTTGGTGAAAAAAGAAATCCTAAATTGTTTTATAGAGATTCGTTTAACTTATTGTATTGTCATAACTTCATCGGTTCTCGATTTATTAATTATATAAAAAGAGAAAACAAAAACACTTATCCTAGTAAGTGGAAAGATAAAGAAGATACACCTTACAATACAGAATTTGATTTATCATTACAAGATGCACATACTAGATTAAAACAAGAACTAGAAAATCTTAAGACAACTAAGATGTGGAGTAGTGCAAAACTCTTTGAGTTGTATTACTTTGCAGATGTAACGATGGATGAACTATCCAAAAAAATTGGTATTTCTAAAAGTACCACCTTTCTTAACATAAAGAAAATAAGAGAACACTTAAAACATATAATCGATAATCCATTTACAAATGAATAAAACTACGAACCCAATGGTAAAATACTCAGATGACCAAGAAGAGTTATTAAAAGATAAAAACTATAAGAAGTATTATAGAAAGAAACTAAGATTAAAAAAGAAACATAACTTTGATTATCATCATAATGTAATACAAGGTAGAGTTGGTAACAGATACAAAGAAGGTGAAAGAGAACAGTTCTTACTATGGATAAAAGAGTCTATGGATTTAATGTTAACACCCGAAGGTGATTTCCAAAAGTTCTTATGGGAGAATAGAAGTAGTAGACAAATGTTAAAAGAAGATAGATATGCTTACTTTAGTGGATTGTAGTATATAAGTATATACATATATATAACTATACATACAACACAAGTCTAATCTGTTATAGTTAAAATAACATAAAAAAACATATATGCCATTCACAAAAGGAAATAAACTAAGTAAAGGTAGACCAAAGGGTCAATTGAATCGTTCTACCGAGATGGCAAAACTTACACTTGCTCGTATTGCAGATGAAGGATTAGATAATCTTAAGAAAGATTTACAAAAGATAAGAGAGACAGACCCTGTCAGAGCAGCAGAGTTGTATCTAAAGATATTAGAATACATCATACCTAAACAACAAAGAGTTGAGGTAAAAGGTGAAATAGAACAAAAGATACAACAGATAACAGTCAACATTAACAAATCAGGTAGTACAGAACAATAATGGAAGTAACTATAAACACAACAGTAACCTTTGATAACATTATCAGTAGCAGAAAAAGAGTTACTCATCATGTAGGAGGTACTCGTAGTGGTAAAACTTATGCAATACTTCAGTACTTGATTGTACAAGCAATACAACAACAACAAGATATTAGTATCGTTAGACGGACCGTGCCTTCTCTAAAACGCTCTGTAATCAAAGATTTTAAGGAAATACTTCGCGAATTAAACATTTGGGATTCAGAATTATATAACATCTCTGAGAGAGTATTTCGGTTCTCTAATGGTAGTACTATCAATTTTATTAATACAGACGATCCTGATAAGTTAAGAGGTGTTAAATCAGATATCTTGTTTATAGACGAGGCATCAGAGATACACGAAGAAGCATACTTTCAATTATCTATTCGTACAACTGGTAATATTATACTTGCATTCAATCCAACTATATCACCTTATCATTGGTTAAGAACACAAGAAGATGTAGAGAAGTTTACAACTACTTACAAAGATAATCCTTATCTACCTAAAGAGATGGTAAAAGCAATAGAGGATTTACAAGATAAGAATCCTAAGTATTGGACAATCTATGGTAAAGGAGAATACGCACCTAACGATAAAGCAATCTACTCATTCCAAATAGTAGATGAGATACCAGTATGTGAGTTAGTAGCTCTTGGCATGGACTTTGGATTTTCTAATGACCCAACTGCTTTGATTGCAGTACATAGACAAGGAGATATGTTGTACCTTCGAGAACTCTTATATGAGAAAGGTTTAGTCAGTAAAGATATCATTAACAGGCTAGGTAAATTAAACATCGGTAAAACAGAGATATGGGGCGATAGTGCAGACCCACGATTAATCGAAGAAATATATAGAGGTGGTTTTAATATTAAACCAGTCAAGAAAGGACCAAACTCAATTAACTTTGGAATCGGTGTAGTACAGAACTATGGTTTATGTGTAGAACGTAAATCACAGAATCTAATCAACGAACTATATGCATATGAATGGATGACAGATAAGTACGGCGTACAACTAGATAAACCACAAGGAGGATTAGACCACTTGTTAGATAGTTTAAGATACGTTGCAATGTCAAGGTTATCTATCAAAGCAGAGAACAAAGGTAAATACACATTAACATTTAAATAAAAACAATGGCAATAGAATTAGAACACAAGAAGTATTGGAATAGAGTAGCAAAGATATTAAGAGATGGAGGTAAAATGGATATACCTGCATATGCTGAAGAGTCCCAACACCAACTACTACTCTTTGATTGGTTAGTAGAGAATAGAGATATATCATACGATGGTGAAAAACTTTACTTAAAAAAACAATAAGATGGCAAAGATAATAGAAATCAATATACCAGATGAATACAAAGATAAGAACAGATATGAGATATATGACCATCTTGAAAAGGTTAGTGAGTATGCTCATCATCTTAAACAGTTGGTACAAGATTTAAACGCAGAGTTAAAACTAGGACAAACAAGAGAGAAGTTATTACGTGCAGATATCTTAAAGTTAAAATCAATGGTAGGTCATAAGAACATAGAGATTAACAATCTTAAGTTGGAATCAGAAGTAGAAGATGTACCACACGAAGATGTAACAGATAAGAAGAGAATGCCGTATTTAGATGCATCAGTTAAGTTTCATGAAGTAAGAGGAACACTTGGTAAGAATCCAATACAAAAGAAATAGTATATGAAAAAAGAAATAGAGATAACAGTACCTAAAGACTTTAGTGCAGTAACCTTAAAACAATATCTTAAGATACAAGATGATTTAAAGAATTACGAAGATGATAAAGAAGCACAAGATGCTTTCCTTTTATTTAACCTTTGTAAGTTAACTCCTGAACTAACTAATAAATTAGATAAGAATACCTTAGACAGTATTAAAAACGATTTAAACGTACTCTTAAACAATCAAGAGTATGATTTACAAAAGGTTGTCAAAGTAGAAGATAAAGAATATGGATTCGAACCTAACTTAGCAAACATTGCATATGGTGCGTACTTAGATATCAGTAAGTTTGAAACTCTTAGTATAGATAAGAACTGGTCTACTATCATGGCAATACTATATAGAGAAGTAATAAAGAAACAAGGAGCTCTGTATGAGATTAAAGGATACCAAGGAGTAGAACCTTGGGATGAAGATAGATGGTTGAATGTAACAATGGATGTACACTTTGGGTGTTTTTTTTTCTTCAAGACTATCTACTTGGACTTGTTGAAAGATATCCTGAGCTCTTCGAAGGAGGAAGTATTGAAGGGGGAGACCCAACATCCGTATATTCAGCGAATTTTTCAAGAAAGTGGAAAGGTTATCAATCAGTGGCAATCCTTGCACAAGAAAACATACTCAATTTTCCCAACGTCTTACAAAGACCGTTAGAAGAATGTTTGTTGTTTTTAACCTATATGACAGATAAGAACACAATGGAAAGAGCAATTCATCGTAGTATGATGAAGAAGTATAAATAGGAATCTTATACAAACCTTATCCCCTTTGTTATATTACAAAAAACAATTATGTCATATTCCAGAACTAAACGTAAGTATGCACGAAGTGGTATTTGGATTGGCCCGACAGTAGGACAATCCTCACCTAAGAATAGTAGAAGAGGTTGTTTGTGTTTAGATAACTCAACTTATAGTACCGAATGTTGCGATGGATACTTAATGAATCAAGGAATCGGTCAAACTGAGAAAGTAATAACTAACAGAGGTGGATTCTCCCAAGGGTTCTCTGCAGGATTTGATATAACAATAACGAAATAGGAATTATGAGTAGTAAAAGTAAATCACAATTAAGAACGGAGAACTCTAATAGTTTTCCTAATAACAACTCTCAAGCAATAACACCTGCAATACTTAGAAACTTTCAAGGTGATATTATTGATTCAATGGTTGTATCCAATGACTCTGGTTCATTTGTTACTACATCATCATTCGATAGTGGTACAAGAATACAAACATTTACAAAGGCAGATGGTACAACATATACTAACACTATACCAGGTGGTAGTGGTGGAGCAACAGACACAGGTTCTTTATTAACAACTGCTTCTTTTGATAGTGGAACGAGAACACAGACGTTTACTAAAGGAGATGGTAGTACATTCACAAACATAATACCAGGTGGTACAATCAACACTGGTTCATTTATGATTACTGGTTCTGTAACTGATGCAACCTCTACCTTTACAAAGGGTGATGGTTCTACATTTGGTCTTACAGTTAACAATGTAGTAAACGCAACATCAGCATCTCATGCAGAGTTTAGTGAAACTGCACAAGAAGTAATCATTAATGTAAAGAACACATCAGGTGTTAATCTTGTAAAAGGTACACCTGTCTACGCAACTGGAGTAACTGGTGAGAACATAAACATTGCAAGTGCAAGTAACGATTCTGCAAATACAATGCCAGCAGTTGCAGTACTACAACAAAATATAAACGCTAATGCAGTAGGTGAAGCAACTGTAAGTGGTAAAATCGTTGGTGTTAATACTGATGGGTTTACTGCAGGTAGAAACATATATGTAAATACAAATGGTTCATTTACACAAACTAAACCAACAGGTACATCACTAATACAAAACATAGGTGTTGTAGGTAAAGTAAACGTAAGTGCTGGAGAGATAGTAATCCAAGGTAGTGGTAGAAGTAACGATTTACCAAACATTACAGAAGGATACATATGGGTAGGAGATGGTAATGGAGTACCAGAAGAGTTTTCAACTGGCTCTATTGCATTTATAAATAAAAACAATACCTTTACAGGTACACAATCATTTAACAACATCTCAGTAAGTGGTACTGGTTCATTCGGATATATACAATCTGTAACTGGTAGTGCTAAGATTATAGGAGATGCGTTCTTAATCTTAAACAACGATACACCAACAGAAAGATTTGCTGGTATAAAAATAATAGATAGTGGTTCTACACAAGCAACTGCATCATTACAATTCGATGGTAGTACAAAAGATTGGTTTGCAGAATATACTGCATCTGGTGATCCTGATAACTTTGGTGTATTAATACAAGGACCTGAATACAATACTGCAGGTTCACCTATCTACTTAACAAGTAACACAATACCTAAATCAGATGGTAAACACAATCTAAACGATTCTAACATCTCTGATAGTGGTACTTTAATTACCTTAAACTCTAATACAGATGTACAAGGTAACATAACAACAACAGGTACCGTAGATGGTGTTAACGTATCTACGTTAAACACAACAGTACAAACAGTTAGTTCTTCAGTAGCAGATTTAAATACCTTTACAGGTTCTGCATTACAAGGTAGTGGTACAAGTAATACGTTCCCTATCTACAATGGTAGTAACTCTCTAACTGATAGTAACTTAAACTACGATGGTAGTTCTGTTAACTTGTTTACACCTTCATCACCTGGTCAGTTCAACTCCTTTATCGTAAACACAGATGGTACATCCATGACGTTCCAAGCATATATCTTAAAAGATAATGGTACATATGGTGGTGCTCCTGGTGATGGTAAGTTTGAAGCTTACTTCGGTGAAACTACATTTGATGGATATGATAATGGTAATGCTGCTTATCACCTAGCAATGGGATTCCAAGATGGTGCAAGTGGTAGAACAGTAATCGGAGCTTATCAAGATGGTACTACAAGATATTACAAACCTGTAACATTCTTAAGAGATATTACAGCACCTGATAACATTAGTGGTTCTGTTACTACTTTATCTATTGGTGGTACTGTAACCGCTTCATTACAAGATGGTTACGCATGGGTAGGTGATGTTAACAATGTAACTAAAGCAGTTCCAACCTCATCATTTGCAGGAGGTGCAAGTGGTATCTTTGAACAGACAGGTTCATTCTACGCAACTACTAACAATTTAGAAGTTACTGGTTCATTTAAACCAAAAGGTGTTGTAGATGTAGATGGTTCTATCGGAGGTGCTATTACTACACTAACTGTATCAAGTAATACTGCATCTATTGATTTAAGAACTGCAAACACATATAAATTAGATATCGTAGGTGGTGCAGATACTCATCTATCTATTACTAACTTCTCTAATAGTGGACAAAGTGCAAACATCTTATTATCACAACCTGGTGGAGCAACTGGTTCTATATCATTTGATTCTAACTTTAAGTTTGGTCAAGGTACTAGTTATGTTCCAACTCCAGTCTTTAGTGCAAAAGATATCATATCAATAGCATCAATAGATGGTGTAGCATACGCAACCTTTATAAACAACTTAAGTTAATATGTCATTCTTTCCATTAGCAAATAATAGAAACAAAGCAACTCTTAACGATAGATTAGATAACTCTAACTATGCAGTAGATAGCACAGATAAAAAGAATGGATATGGTATTCCTAATTCTGATTTTTGGACTGATGGTACTCCTGGTACTACAGGTAACAATGGTACAATAGTAGTACAAGCATGGCCTGGTTCTGATGTATTTAAATCATCGTTTGAAGGTGAAAAGAAATATATGTTATGGTGTAGTGTATCTAACAACTTATCTGCATGGTGGCAGTTTTATGTAGCAGGTACTAATAACTTACAAATCGGTGGTGCTAGTAACTATCCTGTCATCTGTCAAGGTAACTCTAATGGATTTGAAAAAGGTACGTTTAGTATCTCAATCAGAGAAAGACATAGTGGTGGTGGTAACAACGATGGTATGGTAATCATAGATAGTGGTTCTATATATCAATGGGACCCTAATGATGCAGACCATAAACCATTTACTATTGCAATTGCATATGACCATTCAGATGTATGGAGAGCATCCTTAAATGGTGTTACAGTTGGTGCATTACATGAGAACAGAGACAATGGAAGTAATCAAGGAACTAAACAATGGTGTAATGATATTGCTAATAGTGGTGGTAACAAAACTACGTTTGGATATGATGATAAGATTACAAGATTAGCAGTTGCAAGTGGTTCTTATGGAGAAGTTGCATATTATACATCTTCGTTAACACAAGATGAACTAAATACTATAACCTCACAACCATGGGGTCAACCAACTAACATATTAGATAAACCTGCACAATTACTTTATAGATTACACGAGGACCAGAAAGAACAAACAACTGGTGCTACATTAACAGACCAATTAAATGGTAAGTTTGGATTTCCAAATTTAGGTAATGAAGATTACTCAGATACATCATTACCACAGATGAAAACTATTAGAGATTCACTCGGTAGTGTTACATCAGGTTCTGTATTAAATGCAGGTGTACCAATATATCAATCAAGAACTTAATAAACCATAAAATAAAAATTACTATAAATTTAACCAGAAGTGTTATATATACGATGTTATATATGACGTATCACTAAAAAAAGAGAGAGAAACTATGAATTCAAACACAGTACTTAGCAAGGTAATGACTCTATTATCATTAAAAAATGATGAAGCCATTAAACTTGCATACGCAAAACTAGCCGATGGTACTCTTTTAGAATCTCCAACTTTCGATGTGGGTGAAACAGTTGAAATCGTTTCTGAAGATGGGTCTAAATCCCCTGCACCAGATGGTGAACATGAATTAGAACTTACCGGTGCTGAAGGTGAGTCTGTGTTGTTCAAAATCTTTGTAAAGGATGGTCACATATCAGAAAGAGAAAACGTTGAACTTGAAGAAGGCGAGAAGAAAGAAGAAGAAATGGCTGATGTTGAAACAGTTAAAGTAGCAAAACTACCAGAAGCTGGAACAGCAAAGTCATCTGATGAGCAAATTGCTTTAGAAGATGAAAAGAAGGAAGAAGAACTAATAGACGAGGAGGTTGTTGATAAAGACGCTGAAATCGTTGACCTAGGTAAACTTGCTGAAAAAATGGAAGAAGCTGAATCTAAGATTGAAGAAATGAAAGAAAGAATTGAAGAACTTACTAAATATTTCGAAGAAATCAAAGAGGAAGAAATTAAAATTGAAGAAGAATTAGAAGAAGAAAAAGAGATGGAATCTAAGAAATTAGATGGAGCTCCTATCGAAGCTAAATCAAAATTCAGTAAAACTAACAAAAAGAATACATACAAGATACCGAATTCTCACAATACGGTATTATCAAAAATGTATAGATAATTAAAAAAGAGAGAGAAAAAATGAGAAAATTACAAAATTTTACAACTGGTCAACCAGTAATCAATAACTCTACTTACGCTGGTGAAGCGGCTGCTGATTATATTGCAGCAGCGTTGCTATCTGCTAGGACTCTTGATAACCAATTGGTAACTATCAAGCCTAACGTTAAGTTTAAGGAGGTGATTCAAAAGGTAGACGTTTCTGGAATCGTACAAGATGCTTCTTGTGATTTCGTAACAAGTGGTTCAGTATCTATCGAAGAGAGAATACTACAACCAAAAGAACTGCAAGTGAATTTATCACTTTGTAAGCAAGAATTCGTTGATTCTTGGAATGCTTTACAACTTGGATACAGTGCATTCGATGAAATCCCAAGAGATTTCAACGATTTCCTAGTATCTTACGTTGGAGGTAAAGTTGCTGAAAAAACTGAACAAGATATTTGGAGTGGTGTTTCTACTACAAATGGTGAGTTCGGTGGATTCGAAAGTGCATTATCTGCATCTGCTGCAACTGGATTAACTACTGCTGTACAAGCTGCAAGAAGAAATGGAGACGGTGCTATCGTATCTGGTTCTATTACTGCTGCTAACGTAGTACAAACTTTACAAGATGTTTACGATACTATCCCTTCTGCCGTATATGGTAAAGAAGATTTAGTTATCTATATCGGTTCTAAAACTGCAAGAGCATATCAATCTGCACTTTCAGGATTAGTTGACCCTGTAAACAATTCTTACAACAACCAATTAAACGTTGGTGAGAAACCATTAAACTTCCAAGGTATAGAATTAGTTCTATGTCCTGGTATGAGTGATGATAGAATCGTTGCTGCACAGAAATCTAACTTGTTCTTCGGGACTGGCTTACTTTCTGACCATAACGAAGTAAGAGTGCTTGACATGGCGAACCTTGACGGCTCGCAAAACTACCGAGTAATCATGAGATATACTGCTGGAACACAATTTGGTGTTGGTGCTGATATCGTTTACTTTGGTGCATTTTAATATTAACTAATAACTAAAAGGAGAAATACTATGAGTTGTAATTTGACAGCCGGAAGGCAAGAAGTATGTAAAGACAGCGTAGGTGGTCTACAAGGAGTTTATTTTATAAACTTTGAATCTGGTTCATTCACTAAGAATGGTTCAGGTGAGGTAACTACATTGGCTGGTACTACTGTATATTATTACGAACTTAAAGGTACATCTGCTTATACTGAAACAGTTAATTCATCAAGAGAAAACGGAACAACATTCTTCTCGCAAGAGACAGTGTTGAATCTTAAAAAACTTACGAATGAAATGACTACTCAGTTAAAGTTATTAGCTTACGGTAGACCACAAATCATTGTGTGGACTAACTCTGGAGATGCACTATTGGTTGGTGAAGAGCATGGAGCAGATTTAACTGCAGGAACAATCCAAACTGGTGGAGCGTTAGGAGACCTATATGGTTACTCTGTAACGATGACTGGTGAAGAGAAACTTCCAGCAGCATTCTTATCTGGTTCAACTACAACTGACCCATTTGTAAATCTTGTTGGTCAACCTACTATCGTATATAGTTAATAGTAGAAGTACTCAAGAGCTTATAATAATAATTTATTTAATTAAATTGTAAATTAACCTTCTCTTCGTGAGAGGGTTTTTTTATGTCTATTTACAGGATAATTACAAGTTAAGTTGCAGTTGTTATAGTCTAAAACAAGACGTAGATATGCTGAGTTATTACATAAGTCAATCAAATGAATTCGTGATTAGAACTAGAAACACAGGTTCTAATGATGTGTTTACTCTAAAGTTAGAGGATATGTTAACATATGCAACCTCTTCTTATACTATACCAACTAGTTCTTATAACTTCAATCCTTATGAGAACATCTTAACATTCTCACAATCTTTAGAAGGTAGTGTAGAAACAGGTGAGGAGTACTTAGTAGAGATTAGTGGTAGTAATAGTGGTTCTATTTACTTTGGTTCAATGCAGATATACGCATCACAAAGTATTGATAAACCAAACTATGTTACTCAGAATGATAAGTTTATATCTAACGTAACAGATAATGAATATATAGTGCTATGATAAAAAAAGAAACACACTTTAATGTATTAAATCTTACTAGACAGGATATTCCTATCGTAACAGAAGATAGAAGAACTAGACACCATTGGGTGCCAGTAGGAATACATGAGCAAGATGATTACTTCAACTTACTAACAGAAGCATACAATACTTCAACAACCAATGCAGCTTGTATTGATGGTGTAGGTGATTTAATCTATGGTAAA
>JGI24003J15210_10000835_pt1 | contig 13221 bp, 3 predicted proteins | sample LinPmetageLP28_FD_15210 | JGI IMG/M metagenome (IMG submission 15210)
TACTTTATTGAAGGTGTAGGTAATGAGATTAAATTAGTTGATACAAGAACTTTAAGAAATATAAGCGAATTATCTGAATCATCAAAAGATTATATTACAATACAACGTGGTGCTAGAGATGGAAACATTTGGTCAAAATCAAATGGTTGGGTACACAAAGATACGTTAGAAAACTATCCTTCAGTTTCAGCAAACTCACAAACAGATCAATTATGGGATGATAGCTCATGGGATACAACAGCTTTTGATGTACAAATTATTTCATCAACAACAGCATTTCAACGTTCGTCATCAAGACGTGCAACAAGACCTATTGTTGAATTTGATCGTGACATAGAATTATATGATTACGGGAAAAATCATTTTTTAGATGTAACAGCAGTTGAAAACTTATTAACAAAAACACAAATTGAAGGACAAACATCTGTTAACATTGACGGCCATGTTATTCAAAATAGAGATACTATATTGTTTGTTAATGCATCAAGTCAAGATGATTATGTACAATGGGACGGAAATAATGTATTATGGGATCATGATGTTGACTCAGATGCAACGACTGGTGGCGGTGGCGGCACAGGTGGTGATCAAGGTTGGGATGTATCAAGCACACAATTTGCAGTTGGAGCCTCTATTTGGAAAGTATCTGGAGTAGGAACATCAATCAAACTTACTCAAGTTTCAAATAATCTTGATTCACTAGATAAAGTTTATATTAGAAAAGGCGATGCATACAAGGGAACTGAATGGTACTATGATGGTTATAATTGGAATGAAACCCAAGCAAAAACTTTAGCAAATCAGGCACCGTTATACAACCTATATGATAATAATAAAGTTTTACTAAATGATGCTGGAATATATCCATCCTCAACTTTTAGTGGATCAAATATATTTGGTTACAAAGTTGGTAGTGGAACTAATGATACTGAACTAGGTTTTCCTTTATCGTATACTGCTGGTGTAGATAAAAGTGATATACAGTTTTCTAATTTTTTAAATAATGACACTTATACTTACAGTTCGGGTGCAATCACAGGTTATAATTATTATAAAAAATTTACATATCCAGAGACAATTGCAAAGATTATAGATTATGAAGTAAACGTAAATCCATCTACAATTGATACTGCTAAGAATTCATACTATATAGAAGATGAAGAAAAACCATCTTTAATTTTAGTTAGAGGAAATACTTATAACTTTAAATTTAGTTCACCTGAATCATCATCAACAGGTTATTCAAATGCTGATCATCCGTTTTATATTTCAACTGGTAGTACTTGGTCTTCAGGTGCATATACAGGAGAATACACAGGCGGTGTTACAGGATCAAGAGCATACTATGGTGGATCAAATTCAACACTAGTATTTAAAGTTCCTTCAAATGCTCCAGATACATTATATTATCATTGTGGTAATCATAATCAAATGGGAGGCAAATTTATTATAGTAGATAATTCTGTAACTACACTAGCTGAAGCTACAGAAACAAAATATCAAAATGAGTGGGTTACTGATCCAACAAAAAAATTATCACAATCAATGGTGCAAGAACACACAGTAAGTAACCAAAACTTAGATACTAAAGTAGTACTTGAAGTTATACCAACATCTATTTTAGATTTATCTATCCTTAAAAATGGTATTCAATTAGTATTTGGTACTGACTTTACTGTAACTAATAGTGTAGAGCTTTCTTTTACAACAGCATTAAAGCAAGGTGACTTTATAAAAATATTTTATAAAACAAATAATATTAGTCCAATTAAAGATGTTAACTATTATGAGATTCCAAAAAACTTAGAAAATAATGCTTCAAATGAAAGTATTGGAACAACATCATATAGTGAATTATTTCAACACTTTAAATCAATTGTTCAAAATCAACGAGAGTTTACTGGATCAGTTAATGGCAATAATAATTACAGAGATACAAAAAAAGATAGAAGNTTAGGAGATGTAATTTTACAACATGATTCGCCATTGCTTAAAACAATGGCTATTGTAAATAATCCAAACCTTGATATACCGGAAGCATTAAGATATACTAAAGACAGGTATCAAGAATTCCAGTTAAAATTTTTAAATGCAGTAAATGACATACAAAATACAAACCATAGTTATACTACAGCTCAAGTTGTTGATCAAGCTATAGCGAAACTTAATGTAACTAAAACAAACACTGATCCTTTTACGTATTCAAATATGTTAGCCAGCGGAGATAGATTTACTTCTGAAACACATACTATTACTACAACGAATAGAACTTGGGGAACACAAAGTACATTTCTTAACTTAAATGCAATTACACAAGAAATATTTAATTTAGAACCAGGACTAATGATTAGTTCAGCATTTAATCCAAATGTTGATTACGATACAAAAGCATTATACATTTACAAAAATAATGTGCAAATGTTAGTTAATCATGATTACATTGTTGACCAATCATCAGCAGGTACAAAGGTTGTGTTCTTAGGTAGGCCAGCAGACAAGCCACAAGTTGGTGATGTTATTACTATTAGATATTACGAAACCATACAGCCAACATGGATACCAAGTACATCAGCATCACTAGGTATTGCAAAAATTTATACACCTAAAGAGTTAGAAGATTCAACAACTTACTCTAGTGGTACAAGAAACTTTATTCAAGGGCATGACGGTGCATTAACTTTAAAGTATAATGATTTAAGAGATACTGCACTACTTGAATTAGAAAAAAGAATTTATAATTCTTTAAACCATGTAATTTCAGATCAAGACAGATTACCATTGTTTGAAGAAAATGATATTGTTCCAAATAAATTTAATTCAACTAGTTGGAATAGAAAAGAAGTTAATGATTTAATTCGTCCAATGTTTACTAGATGGACAAATGAAAACGCAATCAACTATCAAGAAAATACTGGATATGCAGTAACAATAACTCTTGATGCAAATAAAAATTACCTTGTAACAAATTATTCAACAGCTAGTTACGTTACTGAACTAGATGATCAAAAATTTAAAGTTGGTGAAGAAATTTTTGGAGTAACATCAGGTGCTAGAGGAACAGTTACAAGTGTAAGTGCAGACACAAATACAATTATTGTTGATAGCTTAACAGGTGAATTTCAAGTTAACGAAGTACTACTTGGATTAACAAGTAATGCAGGAAGAGAAACAAAAACAATTAATGTTGATTGGAGAGTAATGAATTATTCTTCACTAACAGACCAAGAAGGAGTAAGTTTACCAGGACACTGGAGAGGAATATATAGATGGTACTATGGAACTGATAGACCACATACACATCCATGGGAAATGTTAGGCTTTACACAAAAACCAATTTGGTGGGACTCATACTACACTTGGACAGTTCCGTCAGTACGTACACAATTAATTAATGACATTGAGCAAGGAATTATTAGATCAGGTGCTAGAGAAAACTATTCAGATAAATCATATTTAAGTTCAAATAACTCTTATAAGAAACCAGGATTTTCTAGTTACGTGCCTGTAGATCAAAATGGAAATTTACAAAGTCCTTTACAAATTGGTATTATATCATCAAACCCAGTAGAGTTTTATGCTCAGCAAGATTGGAAATTTGGTGACGGTGCACCTGTTGAACATGCTTATGTAAAATCTTTAGATTATCCATATGCTTTACAAAAACTTTTATATCTAACAAATCCAGCTTCGTATATTGAAAAATTATGGAACGTTAATAATGTTACAAAATCTAAAAGTGATATTAATCAAACTATTGATACTACTACTGGCAAACGTTTTGTTAATAACAATTATTATGTTCATGCAGAAACTGATACAGCAGGTACTAGATATTTAAGATCAGGAATACAAAATTTTATATCAGATTACATTATAAACCAAGGTAGCACAATTACAACAACATTTGGTGATGTAGTTAGAAACTTACAAGCAAACTTAATGTATAGATGTGCAGGATTTATAGATACAACAAAACTAACAATTGAATCAGAAGCATACGACTCAACAAGTAAAAGCACAAGTATTGTTATACCAAATGAAGATATTAATGTAACATTATATACTGGTGCAAGTATTGAAGAAGCTTCCTATAGTGCAATTATTGTTCAAGTAGTTGACGGTGGTTATAAAGTTTTTGGATATGATGTTGTTAATCCGTACTTTAATACTTACAAACCGTTGGCAAATAGTGCAACTAGAACAATACGTGTTGGTGGAAAAGAAATATCTCCTAGTGAATATAATCCTGGAGTAACTTATCATAAAGATGAGGTTGTGAAATATCAAAACATTTTTTATCAATGTACAGTACCACATACATCATTGTCAAGTTCTACTGCTCCAAATAATCAATATTGGAGAAAAATTAGTAAACTTCCACAAACAGGTGGTACAGAAGTAGAACACTCATTACAATATGATTTTAGTAATATTAGCATAATTGACTACGGATCTGTATTAAAAACTAGACAAGAAGTTTATGATGTAGTTGCTGGCTATGGAGAATATTTAAAAGCACAAGGTTGGATGTTTGATATACATAATGTTGATCTTGGCGAAGAAATGAATTGGGATTATTCTGCTAAAGAATTTTTATTCTGGAGTTTAGGAAAATGGCAGTTAAATGATTTTGTAAGTTTAAGCCCATCAGCAAATGAATTAAAATTTAAACCATTAAATGGAACAGTTCAAAGTTTAGTTGACGTAGTTAACGGAACTTATAGTGCATTAAACAAAGACGGATTTGGATTACTTGCTAAACAATTATCTGTAACTAGAAACAACGATCATGTAGCAGTATCACACAAAGGCGGTATAGGTATATACGGATTAAGATTATTTGTTAAAGAAACTGAACATGCTATAACACTAAACAATAGTACAATATTCAATGATACTATATACAATACTTTATTAGCACAACGACAACCACGTGTTAAAATGTCAACAGTGAAAACAGCTAACTGGAACGGTCAATTAAAAGCAGACGGATTTATTGTTAATAATACTTCTCTTATTAACAACTTTGAAAAATCTGTCAAAGACACATTAAATTTTTATAATCTTGATGCTGAAAACGTTGACACTGATTTTAGAGATGCGGCAATGCATTTAATTGGATACCAAGAAAGAGAATACCTAACAAACTTAGGTGTATCAAAACGTAATCAAGTTAAACTGTATCAAGGTATGGTAAAACAAAAAGGTACAACAAATGCTATTGATAAACTATTACGTTCAACTACAGTCAGTACTGATCAAACTTTTAATACCTATGAGGAATGGGCATTTAAGGTTGGAGACTTTGGTTCAACAAACTTTAATCAACAAATTGAATTAAGATTAAAAGCAAAAGATATTGTTACTGATCCGTTAATGTTTGAATTTGTTTTACCAACAGATAATAGTGTACCTGCCAATTATGATGTTACAACTGATGAAGTAGTAACAATAGATATTGATGATACAACACGTTGGTTAAAAAAACCACATGGTGAAAAAACTTTAGCTAACTTATGGCCATCAGTGTCAACAGTTAGTTCAACAATTCCAACAGCTGGTTACGTACACTGGAATGACTCAACATACCAAGCATACGATTCAACAGCACTCGATAATGTATATGGATTACAAACAAGCAATGTTGCTATTGGATCAACTGCGTGGGTAGCCAAAGATGTTAAAGGTGGAAAAGATTGGAATGTTTATAAACTTTATGAGCTTGGTACAAAAATTGATAATATAATTTCAAATGGTGATGCTAACACTTCTATGAAAGTTACTGTTGACGGAACAGCAAACGATATTGGAAATTCAAAAGAAATTATTATACATAAAACTTATGACGGCTCTGGCACACTTGTAATAGATCCACAAACTTGGGGAACACACACATTAACATTGAATACCCATACACCAACAGCGCCAGGTTTAACAGTTGCTTTTGCAAATGTGGCTGGTAGCGGTGCTTCGTTGGCAGTTGGTAATATAGAAGGAAAAGTAAATGCAGTTACGTCATCGGGCGGTACTGGATTTGCTATAGGAGATTTTATTACATTTACTGGAACTACTGGTAGTGGTGCAATTGGTGAAGTAACTGGTGTGAACGCTGGTGCACCAACAACAATTACTATGACAAGTAACGGTACAAATTATTCTGCGGCACCAAATGGATTTACAGTTACAGACTCAGGTGGCACAGCAAAAGTACTAGGAACAGATTATACAGCACCAACATTTACATTTACTGGATCAGGTACAAGTGGAAAGTTTGGTGAGATACAAGATTTTGTTATTACAAACGGTGGAACAAATTATCAAGCACCAAGTATTGTAATTACTAAATCAGATGGATCTACAGTTACAATCAGTTCAGGCATAACAACAAATGCTACTGGATCAATAACAGCCATTACTGTACCAAACTATTCTGGGTCATTTAACAATCAAGGATTTAGTTCAGGTATTACATCAACAGCAACTGGTAGTGTAACAATAAAAGATTCAAGATCAAATTATACTATTAACTTTGGTGCTGGTTTATCTAAGGTACATGAGCTTACTAACTTAACAGCAAATGTAACAACAGCATTTAACGGAACGACTCCTACAATAACAATTGATTATTCAGAAGACGGTGGTTCAAGTTATTCAAATCTAGCTTTAGCATCACCAATTGATTTAACAGCTACTGGAACAGCAAATGTTAACATCAGTGGTTCAGTAACGAATAATGCAAATGTTCTTGTACGAGCTAATGTTACAGTATCATCAGGTACAACAGGTAATGTTGCATTATCATTAAATTATAAATCTAAACAATATGACGTTACCAAAGTTGACGGCAACGCAGAGTTTGTAACTACAGCAGATAATACTACAATTAACTCATCAGGTATAAAACTACTTGATTGGAAAGATGCAAGGTTAAACAGCACATTAGATTCTGGCAGAATTAAATCATCAGCACAACTAACAGTACAAGACTTCTTAGGTAGCAATGGCATGAACTTAAACAATAGTGCATGGTCTGAAGGTGACTTAATTTGGTTGGATAATGACTCGAGTAATACTTGGGGAGTATATAGATTTACAGCAAACGCAGATATAAGAACAACATATGGTAATATAAAAGGATCAGAGCCAGCAGAAATTTCAGCTACTGGCGGACATTGGATTTTACACAGTGGTGTTGACTATGATGATCCTACAACTACTACAACTGCATATTTTAATAGTACAAAACGTAGACAATCAAATAAAATAGTTACTACGCAATTTGAAGAAGCAGTTATATATGATGATCGAAACAATAAAGTAGATTTAAAACTTGTACCTTATGATCCTGCTAAAGGAATATTACCTCCGGCCGCTGATAGAGAAATTGAATATAAAACAGAAATTGATCCAGCAATATATAACTATCATTCTAATTCAAATGAAGTTAGTACTAGTAAACCATGGACTGATGAATACGTTGGTCAAGTATGGTGGGATTTATCAACTACACGATATATTGATTATGAATCACATGATAATGCTTATCGTAGAACGTACTGGGGTAGATTATTTCCAGGAGCAACAGTAGACATTTATGAATGGGTAAGTTCAAATGTAACACCAAGTAGCTATATAGGAAGTGGTACAGTTAAATCAACAACTGATTATGCAACTAAAGTTGAAACAGATTCATCAACGTTAGCAACTAATACAACATATTACTTTTGGGTTAAAAATGCAACTACTGTACCTGCATTACAAGGTAGAACAAACGATACATCTACAGTAGCAAATATTATTACATCACCAATAACACAGGGACTTAATTACTTTGCACCAATATCGCAAAACTCATTATCAGTTGCAAATGTGTTAGATTATACTACAAAAGAAAACACTGTACTACAATTGAACTATAGAAAGAAAACAAAAGATAAAACAAATTCAGAACATGCACAATGGTTATTAATTAAAGAAGATTATCCAAGTGCACCAATTCCAGATCAAATTTGGAATAAAATGATTGACAGTTTAGTTGGGTTTGATAAAGTTAATAATACAGTTCCAGATACAACATTATCTTTACATGATAGATATGGATCAAAAGTTCGTCCAAGACAAAGTTGGTTTATAAATTCTAAAAGTGCAAGAAAAGTATTACATGAATCATTAAATGCAATTACAACATCAATACTATTAGATGTAAATCATTCTGGATGGGATACAAGTTTAACTACAGCAAACTATTATGAAAAAACAAATTGGTATTACAATACATCATATGATGATAATACTGTTATTGATCGTATTGTAGATTACTATACAAGTATTGATACAGCACTTCTTTCACGTGATGAAATAATAAAAGTTAACAATGGTTACAATTCAAAATGGGAATTATGGCAATATACTGATGCTGACTATCTAGCAGGCACAACAACAACGTATGACGCAAGTAATCTATCATTGGTGAGAATTGGTTTACAAACTGCAACAGCAAAATTAAAAACAACTGTATATACTGAAGCAGACTCAACAGCAATGGCAACTGAGCTTCGTGCTTTTATTAAAGCAATTAAAGATAATGTGTTTATAGCACAAAATTTAAAATACCAAAACCAATTATTATTTTCATTAATTAGATATGTAAACAGCGAACAACCACATATTGATTGGTTATTTAAATCAACTTACTTAAATGTTATACAACAAGATACAGCATTAACACAAAAAGCATCTTTTGAAAAAGATCCGTTTAATGATGTAAAAACTTACATTGAAGAAGTTAAACCATACAGAACAAAAATTAGAAATTTCTTAAGTAAAAAATCTCCTGTAAGAGAAAATGCAAATATGGATATGAGTGACTTTACAGCCACTAGTGATTATGTATTAAATTCAGGAGGAACAGGAACAGTTAAACCAACACCAAAAGTTACAACAAAAATGGCTTTTGATAGAATAAGCACATCTATAACTTTAGTTTCACCAAGTATTAATAATGTTAGTACATGGGCAACATCAACATCATATGCAGTAGGAGTAAAAGTAAAACACAAAGGTGGTTACTGGCAATGTACACAAGCTCATACATCAGGTGTATTTACTACTGATGTTGAAACAAGTAAATGGCAACATTATAACTTTGAACCAACAACTGAAGCAACTGATGTTGCTAAAATAAATCAAATAAAAATTGCGACTCCAACATCAACACATGTTGATAGAATAGCAAAATATCATTACGCTACTCAGTTAGCGGCAGTTGATACTGCTAATGCAGATTCAGTAAGTTCTTTTGTAACTACACTTTCAAACAAAATTGGCTATTACAAAGACTTAGATGTACAGCCAATTGGATTTGTTGTTAACAGAGATCGAATTGGCCAAGAGTTAACTAACTTTGCTTGGGATAGTTTAAAGTGGGATGTTACACCGCAAAATACAAATCCAGCAGTAGGATTTGATGATCCATCAACTCAGAATTGGTATGATTCAAAATTTGTTCAAACATCAAATGTATGGAAAGCAAATGTTTCATACACAAAAGATACATTTATAAAACATGAAGATTTAACACACTTTACAGCTTGGTCGGCCGCAACAAGTTACACAGTTGGTAATATCGTAAAACACAACAACGAAATATATGTTGCAAATGTTACACATAAAAATTTAGCAAGTGAATCTACATTACAAACTTCACGTTGGGATTTAATTAGAGATAGAATTTATTACACAGATACAGCACACACATCATCGCCAACATTCAAACAAGATTATGATGTTGGTAAATGGATATTGGTACAATCACAATTAGACTCGGCAGGATTTGCAAGACCAAACCATGATCCATATCCAGAGGAACTTGCACCAGTAAAACCAAGAGAGTCATTAGTAATAACTGTTAAAACATATGATGGTGTAACAGGGTCTGCTCCAAATTACACAGGTACAGGTGACTTATCACAATACAAAATACATTATACTCCATATGGTACTGCTGATTACATGAGAGATAAATTTGTAGATGACTCTGGAACTCCTAGTTCAACAAGTGACCATACAACACTAAATGGTGCAATTACAAAATTATCAAATTCTATTACAGTTGCTGATGCAACTAAACTGCCAACACCAAAACAATCAGGTGTGGAAGCAAGTAACATTGTTAATAATAAACCTGGTGTGATGTGGATTGGCACAGAAAGAATTGAATACAGTAAAGTAAGTGGTAATGTATTAAGTGACATTGTACGTGGCACTAGAGGTACAACTATACAAGATCATGCAAACTCAGTTGAAGTATATAGTGGCGATACTATTATTCCAAATGCTGGTAAACGTGGCTTCTGGAATGATGCTTCAACATCATTGCTAAAAAGTACTGGTGAACAAGCAAATTACTTAACAAATAATGAAAATCTAGTAGATTACGTAGAAGATACTTATGTAGATACAGACTATACAGAATGATAAATATTAAGGAATAGGTAGAAATTATGGCAATTACGAAAAGAACAGTTAAAGGATCAGCATTAAGTCACATAGAATTAGATGGCAACTTTACTGATTACGAAACATTTAAAGCATTGTTTGATACAACTACACTTACCTCTGGTAACGATGGTAAAGTATTGTATTGGAATAATTCTACATCAAATGTTGAAGTCAAATCTATTACCACTAGTGCAATTACTGATTACACTACACAAACAAACACACTTGCAGATGCTAGAATTTCAACAGTAGTTACACAATCATTTGTTGATGCGTTATACACAAGTATATCACCTCAAAACAGTTTTGAAATTAAAACTACTAACTTTAACACAGCAATTGCAAAAAGATACCTAGTTAATACCGCTGGTGGGGCTGTAACAGCAACATTACCAGCATCACCGTCAGTAGGTAACACAATTGAATTTACAGAAGGTGCAACAGCATTTTCTTCAAACAATTTAATTGTTGCTAGAAATGGTAGTACCATTGATGGTTCGGCAAGTGATCTTACAGTTAGTGCCGCTCCTACAGGTGGAATCCTAACTTTAATTTATGATGGTGCAACTTGGAGATCTAGATAATGGTTGAAAAAATTACACTAAGAAAAGATAAAGGTACAGCTTTAAGTTACGAAGAACTAGACAGTAACTTTGAAGAATACATAATTTTTCGTAACCTTTTTGCTACAGTAGATTCTTCAACAGGCATTGCAACATTTCCACAGCTCAGTGGTGACAACGATGGCAAAGTTTTGTATTGGGATAACGCCAATGCAAAAGTTGATGTAAAAACTTTATCAGCATCAGATTTAGCGGCAGGTTTTGGTTCTAACTTTAATTCACATTTAGCATTAAAAACAACAAGTGATTTAACAGAAGGTTCTAATTTATATTACACAACTACAAGAGCAAACACAGATTTTGATTCAAGATTAGCAACCAAGTCTACAACAAATTTAGCAGAAGGTTCTAACTTATACTATACAGATGCAAGAGTACTAACAAAAATAAATGCAACAAGTGTTAGACATGCAAGATATGCCGTCAGCAAACGTATCAACTGACGATTCGAAAGTTGTTACATATGATGCAACAACAGACAGTTTTAGATATTCATCGATGTTAACAGAAAGTTTATTGCCAGTTACTGATCATGGATTAATTAGTGACGGTGATGTAATTACAGGTAGCTCAGGAGTTACTACAACAACTTTACAAGCACTAACAAATGTAAATTTTGCAAGTGTTTCTGGTGCTATAAATGGCAACGTGTTAGTTTATGATTCATCAGCAAGTGAATGGAAAGCTGGTGTTGTTACTACTAACGGTGGCGTTGTTAATACTGGTGTAACTACATTCAGTGCTTTAGCAGATACTCCTGCAAACTTTACAGGACATGCAGGCAAATATGTTAAAGTTAATTCAGGTGCAAACGCAGTTGAATTTGATGAATTAACAACTGACGATTTGATAGAAGGTACAAAAAAGTTTTATACAGATGGAAAATTTGATACTAGATTTTCAGCAAAGTCAACAGAGGACTTAACAGAAGGTACAAATTTATATTACACAAATGCAAGAGCAGATACTAGAATTGGATTACAAGTTGGTGCAAATTTAAATTTGGCATCAAAAAATACTGATCAGTTATCAGAAGGTAGTACTAATCAGTATTACACAACAGCTAGAGCTAACTCAGCCATTGACACTAAATTTACACAAAAATACATTTATGATTTAAAAGATGTTGATACCCCAAGTGCTAGTGATGATCAAAACGTATTATTTTACAATCACAGTTCAACATCATTCAAATGGGGACAGTTAAACAACAGTGATGATTTGCCAGAAGGCTCTACAAATTTATATTACACAAATGCAAGAGCAGATGCCAGAATAGCGGCGTCATCAATTAATGCACTTTCAGATGTTAGTACAAGTGGTGTTGCATCAGGACAGTTTTTAAAATGGAATGGGACAGCATGGGTACCATCAGCAGTTGTACAAGAAAATTTAGGAGATAATGTAATTAGTGATTTAGGTAATGTACACACAGCATCACCAACAGATGGACAATCACTAATTTGGGATAATGCAAACAGTTATTGGAAGCCAGGTACAGTTGGTGGCGGAGCAGGTGGCGATATTACATCTGTTACAGCAGGCACAGGTTTAACAGGTGGCGGCACAAATGGTGACGTAACTGTTCATATTGATGTTGGTACTACAGCTAACCAAATTATGCAAGTTACAGCAGATGGTAAACTACCAGGTGTAATTGCAACTGACGTACACAAAGAAAACAACAAAATTCCTACATCAGGAACAATTATATTAGATGCATCATCAAAAACACATTTTTATATTAATGCAAATGGTAACATCAATGTAAGAGGTTCTAATTGGAAACCGGGAGTTAGATATTGCATATTCATTGAAAACTCATCAGGTAGTACAATATCAGTTGCTACCCAAAGAGATAACGGTACTTTATTAGATTCAGTAACCTTAGGTAGTGGTAGTGGATTGACATTGTATGCAGATTCATTTGGCACGTCATCTGACGCAGTAACATATTTTGCAACAACTGGATCATTAGGATATTGGAGTAATTCAACAATTTAATATGTACGCAGTTAATAATATAGATAAATATAATATAAGTTAATATGGAAAACAACATGGACAAAAACACAGATAAACAACAAGAACAGCACGT
>JGI24003J15210_10000836_pt1 | contig 13221 bp, 17 predicted proteins | sample LinPmetageLP28_FD_15210 | JGI IMG/M metagenome (IMG submission 15210)
GAAACGGATCATGAGTCATATCCAAAGGCTATAAAATCAAAGGGTGACAGTAAAACAACACTACATTTATTAACTGATAGAGTAAAATGGAATAATGTTACCATTGATCCTGCTACAGGAAAAACAGTTAATAAGTCAGGAAAAGTTAAAAGTAAAGATCCTAAAAAGAAAGGAACCCTTGTAGAAAGATGGACTCAAATAATGAGCCCAAGTGCAGGTATCACTACACAGGGAGTAAAAATAGATACATCTGAGGTCACCACCCCAGCCAAGCGTAAGCAGCTGGTCGCTCCAAACGGAAAGCCGTCCAATCTAAATCAAGAGCAGTACGAACTGGTAAGAACGCCTGCTTTTAAGAACTGGTTTGGAGATTGGCAGAACGATCCAAAGAACGCAAGTAAGGTTGTCGATGCCAATGGTGAGCCTATGGTTGTCTATCATGGAAGTGCAGCAGATTTTGATGTGTTTGATAAGAAAAAATTAGGTAGTTTAACTAATACTGAAATAGCAAAAGCTGGATTTTTCTTTGCATCTAACAAAGTAGCAGCAGACCAATATGCTTTTATAGGTGGACTTCAAAATCCTTCTTTAGAAAACAAACTTACAGAATCAAGAGCTTTTTTCTTAAATATTAAAAAACCATACAAAGCCACACAGGAACAATGGGAGGATCTTCTTAATTGGGCATCTGATGGATCAAGAAAATACAATTCACCAACAGCTTTAAAAAAAGCAAATAAAGAATTTAAAAAATCTCTTTTAGCAGATGGCTTTGACGGTGTAGATTTTGATAATGGATTAGAAATAGTAGCCTTTAAGCCTAACCAAGCAAAACTCGCAGACGGATCAAACAAAACATTCGATCCTCAGCAGCCCTCGATCAGGAAACAGAAGGACGACGGGCCTGTAGAGCCAGACAAAGATTTCAGCATTCCTGGAGCTGCTTTAAAACAAGTAGACGAACTTCGTAAACTTATTCCAGAAAACATACAGAAGAAATCTCAAATACTTACAGGTTTATTAAGTGAAGCTGACGAATTAGAAGGAATAGTTCCTAATAGAACTGATTTAGAAGTAGTTTCAATTTTTCTTAATCAAAGAAGATATAATAAGTTAACAAAAGAAGAACAGTTTAAAGTTCAAGAATACGCACAAAGTTATTTAAACGACAATTTTGTTAATGAAAAAGAATATGATCGATTAATACAAGAATACCCTGAAGAAAATAGAACTGATTTTAGAGTCATAGAAGAAGTAATGGCTAAAACTAAGTTACCTAGAGATGAGTTTATTATAGATTTTTTTAAAGGAGATTTATTTGAAGTTTCTGAAGAGGCCAGAGAAAGAAAGATGATAACTATTCCTGGCCAGCAGCCCTCGATCAGGAAGCAGAAGGACGACGGGCCTGTAGAGCCAAGGAAGCCCATCAGAAATCTGAAGAAGAAGTCTGACAAGAAGATCAAGGAGACAAACAAGGGTAAGGGACCGATACTTAGAAGACTAAGAAGATCACTGTTCGACAGACAGAACGACATAAAGAGAGTCATAAAGGACTTTGTACCTAACCCTAAGAAGGTAAGTAAGATCATAAACAGGATAGTAACAAAGGCTGGTGCGTCTGGATATGCAAACGAAATATTTAAACAGAATGACAAGAAAATATTTGGAGGTTTAAAAGCAGACCAGATAGAAAACCTTGAACTTATAATATACGCAAGACGTATCGTTGCGATCAATGAAAATAGACGTGAGAATGGGAAGAACCCATACACAGGTATGGATGGGTTTAATGAGCAGGATGCAATTGAGAACTTAGAAAAGTTTGAGCAGGATCTAGGGAAGAAAGAGTTTGATGCTTTATCAGAAAGAGCAGATTTGTATTTTAAGGCAATGAAGAACAATCTTAAGATGCTTAGGGATTCTGGACGAATAACTGAGGAGACATATAAAAATCTTGAGGATGTGGAGTACTCTCCGATCATGACTCTAAAGTATATGATACCTAAAGACACAATTACTGACGAGGACATAAACAATGCTGTGTCTACGCTTGGTGTAAACAAGAAGGATATAATGAAGCTTTCAGACCAGAACAAGAATGAGATCCTATTCGACGCAAGGTTCCTTCTCATGATGAACACTAATATATATGTAAGGAGATCATTTGAAAATGAAATGCTGAATGAGTTTGCTCAGGGATATGAATCCATAGACAAGGCAGGCAAGGAAGCTCTATCAGACTTTATAATTGACGGGCCTGTAAAGAAGGTACCTCCTGGTTTCAGAAAGGTTGAATACTTCCAGGATGGTGTTGAGAAGGAGATGGTTATGAAGGAAGAATATGCAAGACAGCTTTTAGACATGAAGAATCAAAACAACATACTAAAAGGTGTAGGAAAGGTAACAGGTGCAAATATATTAAGGTTCTTTGCGACGGGTGGTAACCCATTGTTCATCGTTGGTAACACTGCGGTTGACTTTGCAAACATAGCATTCTTTTCAGACGTATACTCAGCCATAAAGCCACTGGCAACAGTACAGCTGGCATATGATTTCGTAAAAAACTTTTTAAGAAAAACTGGAAGTACAAACAATTACAATAAAATTAAGATGGAGTTTATGGAGCACGGAGGTGCTATGGACTTCCTGTCTACAGACGGTCTTAGAATGGTTCATGACATGAGGCTTAAGAACAGGATACTTAACAAGGCACAGAAGGGACTGGCTGCATACGCAAGGTTCATGTCTTACGTTGGAGAGACTGGTGAGATGTCATTCAGACTGGCTGTCTATGAAAGAATCAAGAAAGCAGAGATTAAGAAGTTTGAGAAGGAGAATGATAGATCTCCAAACCAGCAGGAGATGGAGGACATAATGTTTGAGGCAGCAGCACAGTCAAGGGAGACTATTGACTTCTCTCAGGGAGGTACCTGGGTTAAGCAGATGGATCAGGCACTGCCATACTTCAACGCTGCAATGCAGGGGCTTAGAAGACCGTTAGACTTTGTAAGAAAAAATCCAGTAGGCTTTACATCCAATGTGGTACAGTATGCAGTAATGGCGGCAGGTATGACTGCGACTTCTTTAGGAACATTACTTAGAGCGATAGGAGACGATGAGGAGGAGAAGAAAAAAGTTCAAGACACATTAGATTCAGTATCTATGTACGAAAAGGCAAACTATCATATAATATTTACAGGAAACAAGGATAAGGACGGCAACTATCAGTACATCAGGATTAAAAAACTTCCCCTACTTTCTATACTTGGAACAGCTACAGAGCAGTACACAACAAGGTATCTTTTAAAGTCTCAGGGGATTGATTATGAAATAGATGATAGATCTATAAAGAAGTCTATAGAGATGTCTGCACCATTAGACGTACTTGGACCTGTTGTGGGAGATGAGTCGGTTTTTAAAGCAGTTGGAAGTATTGGAAAAAGAAACCCACTTGTTTCTTCTTTGTTGACATACACATACAATGAGGATACATTTACAGGAGATAAGGTTTTTTATGAGCCTAGAGATAAAAAGATAAAGCCGTATGCAGAAGGTCTTTATGATGAGAAAGTAAATGACATATACAAGGTGGTTGCACCTGCACTTAATTTGTCTCCAAAGAGAGCCCAGGCTGCCGTAGAGAAAATTGTAACAAGTGAAAGCACAAACCCAAGTATATCTATATTTTATGCTCTTACAAACGGATTATTTGATACAGAGGCAGATGCATTTAAAGAAAATTCTGATACGTTTGATAATGGTATGGAACATTTCCTAGATGTGGTTAGTAAAAAAATGGTAAGGCATACAAATCCAAACCTATTGAGATACAAGAATCAGGATAGATTAGAGGAACTTGAGAAAAGGATAGATACAGATGCCTACCTTACTAAGATAAAGATAAAGAAGGATATCAATAAAAATGTAGACTCAGAGATACTTAGAAATGGAGACTACAAGAGCAAAGAGTATCAAAGAGAATTAAAAAAACTTGAGGATATACTTGACAAAAACGATGTCAATACAAAGGACAGACCTTACTACGGCTCATACACCGTTAGAAAAGATTTAAAAGGTCAGGAGATGTTTAAGGAAATGACGAATATAATTTACGAAAGATCTCCTAAGATGATGGCAGCAAGACTGTACTCAAGGTATGGCGACAGCCTAGATGATCAAGAATTAAAAGAACTATCTCAGTCATTTAAGCTTGCAAAAGTAGGAAATAAAGTACTCAAAGAAGGATACCAGATATACTACAAGAAAAATTATCTTGACAAGTCTCAGGAAGAGATAGATAAGTTTGAAGAAACATTTGGTAAGATAAGGTAACTAGAAAAGGTGAGTAAGCCTAGCAACCTGACCATGCTCAGGGCTATGAATGAAGGCTTCAACCGCCTGAGGAGCGTGCTGATATCCTTTTCTGTGATGCCAACTGTCACTGCCCGAAGGACTTCTAAGCGTCTCTATACAGACAGAAAATACATCCTTAGATGTCTTGTGATGTATGTGATGCCCGTAAATATACCTGTGCCTGCAAACGTTCCAGTGCTCTGACGCCTCGTGTGCCATAAGCATCGGGAGGTCCTGAGACTTGGCACCGTCCATGTGTGTGCTTCCAATGAGATTCTTGCCATAGACCGTGTACTTCCTGTGAGACATGTCGTTATCGAAGGTGACGTTCTTGCACTTGTCAAACCATGCCTCTATACACTGAAGCAACATAAATCCCGACATGTAGTCATGGTTACTTGGGTTGTAGACAACCTCTACATCAGCGACAGACATTAAAGTCTCAATGATATCAATAAGCAACCTCTTAGCCGTCACAAAGTTCTCGTACCACATACCATCGGTGTCCTGTGGGGTCATTGAAGTCGTCTGTCTCCTGGGATTGTCGGTGTGAAGTACGTCGTTACCAGCTATAAATATTATCTTGTCTATGTTCCATGACTCAGACTTGGATAGGATGCCATCAAGGCCCTCCTTAACCCTCTGTACAGCGATCTGGCTGTTGTACTCCTCACCAGTCTCGAAGGACGAGCAGAGCTTCCCTATGTGGATGTCGGCAGGATCAAATACAAGGCAGTGAGGATCCTTTGTCCTCTTCCTATTGATCTTCTTGTATTTCGGGCTCCATTTGGATACCTCCTCAGTGAGATCAGATATAAACGTCTCAGGATCAAACTCATCCTTCCCTGACACATTTATTGAGTAGTGCTTGCCCTTATACCAGTAATGCTTAACCTTATCTGGATCTATACCAACAGACTCGCACTCGTTGTCAATGGCTCTGTTGTTTATGATCTTTGACACCTGCATCCTAATAGCGTCAGGATTCAACTCAAGGTCGAACTCCTTGTCTATAATTCTAGCAATTTTTGCCTTGTTTGTGACGTTATTGTCATATAACTCTAGTACTCTATTGCGATAAACTTTCATGTGATTTCTGTATATCCCTTAGGATTTTGATTAGATTTTGAATATCTTCCTTAAGCTCTAAATGCTCCTTATCCATTAAAGACTCGTATATAGAGTCAGTCATTCCGTTCACCTCAGACATTATAGCGTTTACATAATTGACATGGCTCATGTTGACAAATATATGAATATTATATATCGTAACAAAGAGTTGACATGAATCTTTTATTTGTTATTGAGTAACTAAGGTCATAGCTATCGATATTTTTTTTGTCTATAAACCTATGAATAAAAACATCTCTGACGGGGTTTAGATCGTCATCAAGTGCTATAGGTATACTTCTTATAGTCTTATTAATCTTAGGAAGCCTTGATCTCATTGATATAGGTTTCGCATCTATACTTATGTCTACGCAGTACACGCCTCTAGTATACTCCATTTAAGATCCTCCTCTTTATCATGGTTAGCTCCTGCATGTTCCTACAGTTTTCTATGTCCTCTAAAATAGATCTGTGTCTTACTGTCTCTATCTTTTTATACCCAAATATATCCAGGTACTCAGATACGTCGTCATGGAACATATCATCATTATGCCTTGCCCAATGCCTATAATTCTTTAAAGCGTTTATTACCGTGGCATGATTCCTATCTATCAAGTCTGCTATATTTTTAAGAGATAATCCTTCTTTTCTGAGAACCGCACACATAAAAGCTCTCCTATGTATAAAAACCCTACGTCTATCTTTCTTAGTTAAATTATCTCTATCTATTAATTCTATTACCTTATCTACATTGCTATATTTTGAATTATTAATATAGCAATCATCATTCTGACTCATAACTTCACTCATCTTCTTTGTTTTGTTTTAATATTTGTGAATACTACCTTTTCTTTAACTTTTGTGCCATCATAATAACATAGGTTATTTTTAGCTTCTTCAAGGCTACTAAAACTATCAATACAACTTGCACCACTACTACTATTAACCCAAGCATCAACCCACCACCATATAAATAAGAAGTGTTTTTGTTGTATTACCCAACTTTTTCTACCATTAACATTAGTTCGTTCAATTATTCTAAATTTACTCATCTTTGTTTTGGTTTATATGGTAAGCATAATGAAAGGCAATAGCCGAGCCTAACCACATCCAAGTCATTACATCTCTGTGGTATTCTACATCATAGCAAAATATCGAATAGTTAATTATTGCTGATATTAAATATATCCATTTCATAGTTGTGGTTTTAATTTTGTTTTGGTTTAATAAGCAAATTCTAAAGTAAACTTTAGAAAGTAAAAGCTAAAGCATCTATATTCTACATGTAGGTTAAATGTTGGTATAAAATACCAATCATCTTTTGCCCACCAATTTATGTTAATCTTTTTCATCTTCTTTGTTTTGGCTTGTTGTTGATCAATAATTTCTGTGTTCTGCTTTTGTCTTTCTTCCCACTTATCTAAATAATCTTCACTCATCTTCTTTGTTTTGGTTTAGTAATTTCATCAGACTCTTTTTATGTCTCAGCTCATATATAGCACTATGAATCTGTACGTCTGTCAAGGCATCGCCAGTCAGCTTGCTTTTCAAGGCCTTAATCTCTGCATTTATGTCATTTTCTTTACTCATCTTTGTTTTGGTTTATTATAAATTAATTTTTCAGATTTACTTAAAGACTCATAAGTATATTCAGTATCAAATAACATTTCACTTTCTTTTTTATAATAAGGCTCTTGCTTATTTCCAAGCTTCTTAACATTAGTAAGTACAACCCATCTGGCATTTGATATCTTATTTGATTTCATTATCTATATTCATTTAGTTTCTCCATCATATACGTAAACTTTTAGTCCGTGTTTCTTTAACTCTTTAATTCTATATTCTTGTAGTGGCCTAGGCTTCTTACCAGGACGCTTGACCTCATAGAACTCAGCGTCTGAGTCCTTAGGTATTGCAATAAGATCAGGTATCCCTGGCTTGTTGGTGACGGATAGCTTTACAACGTAATAGCCATCCGACTCCAACTGCTTTATCAACTTAGCCTGTATCTTTTGTTCAGTCATATATGTGATTACTTATTATCACAATCATCAAAGTCAATCTCTAATTGATTTATTAACTTCTCCTCATACAGTTCAATGCTATACCTTACGCTTGACTTGTCATTTTTAAGCTTGCATAGTTTAATGTTTATACCTGCCAGCTTTTCTTTAAGGCTCATAAGCCTATCCTCAATCTCTGTCCTTGTCATAATCCTTTTTAAATATATTAACAGTATAACTCTTCTTCTTCTTTACAGCGGCATATATCTTATCCTCTATACCACCCTCACTGAACACCCAGTACACTTTATTGAATGTCCTGTCCATGGTGGTCATCCTGTCCCTGGCCTGCCAGTAGCTGACGGCAGAGAAGTCTATGTTGTAGAAGACAAGGTGTGCAGCACTACGCAAAGATATACCCTCACGTCCAGACACAATCTGAAGTGCGATTGATTTGTCGGTTGAGTTGAACTCATCTAGGTCAGCAGTGAGGCTGTCACCAAATACGGACTGCAACACCTTAAGCTCCTCCTTAAACTTGTAGAATATACCTATCTTCACACCCCTAAACTTGTCCCTGACAAATATAGCCTTTGTCCTGTCGATGGCCATGCTATTGCCTGATTCAAATTTAACGGTACCACTATACAGCTGGTGCAACTTCTGCATCAACTTTGCAGGAGTGTCGCCAAGTATAACCTCGTCAGCACCCTCAACCACTAGATCCTTAGACAGCCTGTCGCATATCTGATAGGTCCTGTCCTGCATCCTTACATACAGTATCTCTTCCTCTATATTGGTAGAGAATCCTGCCTCCTTTTGAGTGAAGGAGATAACGTATGGAGATACGGCACCCATGATCTTATCCTCGATACCACGAGAGTAGTCGTTTACCATGAAGCTGTTTATCTTTCTCTGCCATACGTTTACATAGTCATGGGACCATGCATAGAAGTTCTTATAGTTCCTGAACGGATTGTCTGGGTGAACATAGAACTGGTGAAAGATCTGACTGTATGACTCTGGAGTCAAGGTGCCAGTCATGAGTATAAGCTTTGCATTGTTTATGGATAGCATCTTTCTTATCTGACGTGTCCTTATGCTGGGCTTAGGGAATGCAGACATGGTGTGTGACTCATCGCACACCACCACGTCAAACATAATATCCTCTATCTTATGTATAGATTCATAGTTTATGATGGTAATATCAAACCCTGGGGCCATGGTGTCATAGTCCGACTGTATGGATGATATGGCCTTCTTCTTTGTCAGGAACAAAACCTTGTTAGCCCCAGTCAACCTACATATCTCTAGGGATGTGTAGGTCTTACCGAGGCGTACCTCCATCGCAAGGCAAACTATATTGAGTCTGTTAAGTATGTCGGCACCCTCATTGGATATGCTGACCTGGTAGTCTCTTAGTATCATATCTTAAAAGTTTAGCTTAACCTGTTCAGGCTCAAGTTCTATAAATTCTATCATCTTGCCTATAGCATTCCTACTTATGATTGGCTTGGTGTCATACTTAAACTTACCGTAGCTATCTAGCCACTTGTAGAACCTGCTATGTGAAAGCTTGAACTTACCATACGGGCCGTAGTCTGGATATTCCAGGGTGAAGTTGTTATAAAGATCCATACCAAGACTGGGTGATCCTTTGCGTGTATAGTTGTTGTCATTACTGTCTGCCCACTCCCAAAAGTCTGAGTTGGTCTCGGCTATAAAGTTCCTTGCCTTTAGGTTCTTAAACTCACACACAACAAGGCCACTCTTTAGATATAACTGCAGATTGTCTATCATGTAGTTGTCAAACTTTGACCACTCCGATTCACTCCACTCACTGAAAAGCATGTGACCGAAGTCACTTTCAGGGGTGAAGCTCTTGGTGTAGTACTGCTTGAACTCAAGGTCCCACTTACGCCTCTCGAAGCTGTTACCAGCACCCCTGATTGCGTAGTTAGTCGTTATAACAATCTTTGGTGAGTACTCAAAAGGTATATGTATCTCATCCTTGTTCTTCTTCTCAAGGGTTATACCCTCCGTTATTACAGAGAACAATCTCTCGAAGTCAAAGTTCTTTGCGACGTCATCGAATACAAGCGTCTGTGTGTCTACCTGAACCCTCTGGTACGGGAAAGACTTCTGGAATGAGAATCCCTTACCGTCAATTATAACCATCTTCTTGATGTGACTTATTGACTTCACAAAGATCCCCTTACCAGTTCCACCCTCAGGATGGTCCGATATCACCTCGTCGTTAAGTATAACTGCTGGACAGTAGCTCGCTGGCTTATGAGAGTGCATAAGGTATCCCAGCGTACTCTCCATAGACCTAGTGCTGTCTGTGCTCTCTCCAGATATGTTTTTGATGAAGTACCTGAACTCGGAGTCATTGAAATCGGACTTGATGAAGTCCCTATCTATCTTCTGCTTCTCCCATACATGCCCCTTAAGGTTTTTATAAGATATAGTATCTACACCATCCCTTGTGACCCTAACAGTACAGTTCCTGTAGTACAGGTAGGCCTCGTCGGTGTTGTCCACCATGAACCTAGGCTCTATCTTTGATACGTAGTTTAGGAACGTCTCCTGAAAGAACTTTGTGTTCAATGCGAAGAAGTTATATACCGACATGTCATCTATATTTAGAAGGAAGTCAAGGACAAAGTCCTTTATCATATCCTCATTCACGTCAGATATAGTGTTGTCTATCACCCTTACAAAAACAAAGTTATTACTACCAGCAGGGTAGTACTTGTAGAAGCCATTGCCCTGCAGGAATATCCTGAATAGGTAAGGCACGAGGTCTATCTTTCCCTTGCTGTTCTTTATCCAGAACTCGTCGAAGTCTACAGACTTAGCGACCTCATCTACATCTACGTCCTTATGCATGTCCTTTATGTCAGACATCGGGACGCCTAGCTTGATATTGTTAGCGATCTCAGAGGTCTTGTCTATGTCCTCATAAAATTTTGTGTTATGGCTAGCCATGTTCTTGTATGCGCTCCTGACTATAGACATTATTTCAGATGACTTGTCTCCAGTCGAGTCGTATGAACTCAGGGTGCTGAAGGCCTCGTCCTGATTGATTCCGAACTCGTTAAATGCTGATGCCAGTATGAATAGGTTGTTGTTCTTCTGACCCTGAACCATTCCGTACTTCTTGTCCCACCATAGCGAAAGCCTGCGTACTATCTCGTTGCTGTCTGATATCTTTATGGTTGCCTTTGTCTGAGTCTTTATCTCATTCTCGTTCTCCATGTCATTCCAAACTGAAGACAGCTCATTGATATATACATCAGGGTCATAGCTCTCGTAGCATACCCTAGATATATTCTTGCACGAGGTGTCGAACTCATCGCATGCGTAGTACTTTTCAAGTGACTTGAAGTACTTCTTGTGGTTCTTTGCGTCCTTAGGTATACGCACCAGTGTCTTAAGCCCATCCCCAGATGGGGATGTGAATAGGCAGTACGTGAACTCATCCTGCATCAGCTCCACCCTCTTTGAGTGTAGGTGCTGCTCGTCCCTAAAGCCATCGAAGTCCAGGCACATGATACCGCTATGCTCAATTATGGAGCTATCAAGTCTCTTTGAAAAGGTTCCAGAGAAGCAGATAGCAGGAAGTAGTTTCTTTAAACTATTCCTACCATTCTTATCTCCCTCTAACCTAACCTTGCCTATCAAGTCCTTTGAAGATCCGTCACGGATCCTATCTATCGCCCTATATATATCTATGTGGTAGGGCTTATCTGTGTCGTTTATCGTCTTAAAGTACGTTATCATCCTTTCTCTGCATTAGAAGTTTAGTAATATATGCCGTGGCATCCATCAACTCCTCAAGCAGATGCACAAGGAAGTCATCGTCATTGTTGTCGTGTAGTGTGGTGTTGTACTTAATGATACCCTTCTTACTACGGGAGTCATAGTGATCCTTAAGGGTCTCTATAACCTTATCCCTCTTCTCAAGGTCGTCAGTACGTGTGGTGTGGTATTTCATATGATTAAATTTGGTTGGTTAAAAGAGCACCGATCTCCCATACAATCGGTGCGTAGAGTTTTTACTGAGTATGGCCAGCTAACCAACAGAACCCCTTAACTGTTTTCATCATGAACACACAATGCTTAGAATGGTAGATCATCACCTGACTCAGAGGCCGCTGGTGATGCTGGTGCCGATGGTGTCTTGGTGTTTTCCTCGACCCTCCATGCCTCAAGGCTGTTGAAGTACTTGACCTCTCCCTGTGGAGATGTCCATTCACGGCCCCTAATGTTAAACGCAACCTCCACCTCCTGACCCTCTGCCAGTGAGTCGATTATGTTTACCTTGTCCTGAACCAGCTGGAAGGATACGCTTTGCGGATACTTGTCTGCCTGGTCATTGATTACGAACATTCTTTTCTTGAACTTGTCGCTTACCTGCTCTGTGTCGAAGATTCTTTCAACGACTCCTTTCATCTTAAATTGATCACTCATTTTATTTGTTTTTGGATTTTAAAAAATTTACATATTCATTTGCATGCATCTCTGCGGCAAACATCCTGGCGTCCATGTGCCTGATGTCGTCCTCGGTCAGCTGTATCTTCACTACGGTGGCACGAAGCATGTCATCAAGTGAGTCCATGTAGTGCAGGCTGTCGTCCTCATGGTCTGGCATCAACTCCTCAGGGGTTGTCGTCAGAATGTATGCGATCTCGCCATCTTCCCAGTGCTTGCCAGTCTTCTTTGTCAGCATGTACAGGTACATCTTTACCTGCCACTCGTATGCTGGGTTTGTTGGAGGACGCTTTGGGAAGGTCTTTTTGGACCAGCTTGATTTTATGTCAATCACCTTACGTGATTCACAATCAACAATGTCAGGATGTCCTGACGCATACAAGAAGCTGAGTGCGAAGTGGTCGTCACCCTCCTCCATCTTACGGTAGTCCGTGAAGAAGATTCGGTTGTACACCTCTATAGACTCGTCCTCCACATCGGTGCCCTTGGTCATCTCCCTGGTGCTGAACGATGTCCTGTAGTTGTACACCTGCTCGTCGATGGATTCCTCTATCAAGGTCCTGGCACCGTCGCCCAGTGTTATGGGGGAGTCACGCTTAGATATCAGCTCGTCACGCTTGGTCGCCTGGTTGTCTGTCAGCTTGACCTTGGACATAAGACCGTCAAGCGTCTCCTGCTGCTTGGCCGTTAGGCCGTCCGTGCCCGTGAATAGGGCCGAACACTTACTTGCTCTTATCTTCAGCATCCTTCAAGGTTTTAATTTGTGAATCACTAAGGTCAAATATCGCAGATATCTTTGCAACGGTAGACCGTCCGTTTAATACAGACTCAGTTGCCTTCTCCATCATCTCGTCTGTGAGTGCCTTCTTGGTCTTCTTTGGAAGAGGTCTGGTGCTGAAACGCAGTGCGTCTACAATACCATTAGGTGACTTAACCTTCTCCGTACCCAAGACTATCTCCTTACCGATGTAGTCGTTGTAGTCAAACGAGTTGAAGAACTTCTCCAGCCTCTTAAAGTTTGATCGGTTGCATACCATGGGCTTTTTGAACTCTTCCATGGTGAGGAAGACCTTGTCCTCCTTACCCATCTCGCCTACGAAGACGTCCTGGTATATCTTTTTGATTGTTACTAGCTTGGGCTCATACTTTCCATCGACCTCCAAGTCCCATGAGCCGAGGTACTTGTTGTCTTTCATTAAATTTCTCCAGTGCATATTAAATTAAATTAGGGGTTACAATATTAATCATTTTTTGTTAA
>JGI24003J15210_10000844_pt1 | contig 13146 bp, 31 predicted proteins | sample LinPmetageLP28_FD_15210 | JGI IMG/M metagenome (IMG submission 15210)
CTTTAATCGCATTAGCAACAACGATTAAGAGAGACATCGGTTATCGCTTCACCGCTCCTAGGGGAGCGTCTCGCTCAAGCGATGCTCTTAACTTATGTTTTGTTGAATTGAATGAATAGTAATTAGCAATGTTATTATCAATTATTGTATATATTATACCACAAGTTTAACAAAATAGCTAGTAATATTTTTGAGTATGTCATCGAATGAATTGACTGTGAAGGTTTGAGTTAACATAAAAAAGTGTATTTTTTAAGTAGGAAGAAGTAATTATCTGCGCTTGGAGAAGTGTCCTCGCTGAGGTCTTAACATTTCTTCGCGTTGTCTACGAGATTCTCTCCGCTTTGCAGCATTTTTGAGACGCTGTTTCTTCTGTGCAGGTTTCTCATAGTATTCTTTCTCTCGTAGTTTTTCAAGTTTGCCACTTCTTTTCATCTTATTTCGAAAAGTGCGTAGCATTCGGTCAAAATTAGGTTGTTGTTGCTCTCCTCTCCTCATCTACGCGTAGTATCGAAAGACCAACCTCGCTTTCTTAGATAATGAACTTTGGAAGTAATCGCTGAAGGCGATTTGTTGAAGTGTATTGCGAGTTCAGCGGCTGAATGATTTCCATACAGCTTCTTTAGTTCGCGAACTTGCTTATCCGTCCATTTATTATTATTTTCCATGAGTGTATTATAACAAAATTAAGTTCCAATGTCAAGAACTATTTTCAGCAACCCTTCATATTTTTCTTGACTTGGCTTCACAAAAGTAGTATAATATATTATATAAAAAATAAATAAGGAATTTTATGATAATACAAGGCAGTATGCGTTACTCTCCGAGTGGTCGCAAAAGAAAAACAAATGCTTACAAAAAGAAGGCTAGACCTGACTTTGTAGCACAAAAAACTAAAAATTTTAAGACGCCAGACACAACCCCAAAGATACCGAGTCTAAAAACTAGTAGTAAAACTAAGTATAAAACTGAAGATAATTCTTGGAAGGTTGAAGAAAGTAAAAAGTTCACAGTAGCTCCCGCTTACAACAAAGGCGCGTATCAAGTGATACCAAGAGGAGATGTAGAATGGATTGGCAAGTAGTTTGGATTGTATTCACGGCTCTTGCTAGTGGACATATCATGTATAATGTTGGGCGTAGACAAGGAATCGGACATACCCTAGATTATCTGAAAGCAGACGGCCAGATAGACTTTGATGAGGACTGAAATTTAGTTCTTGACATGGTGGTATTTTTTTGATATAATAATAGAGTAAAATTTTATATTTTACATGATTTTATGCGGAGTTGTGGGGACTTCCAAATCAAAACCCACGATATGTCTGGCACGAGTAGGAAACATAAGCGTTCCGAGGGCGAGGTTAGGAGCACCACTTCCACCAGTGGTCGGGTTTTGTTAGACATAGTATTATAATAACCGAGTTGCCGAAAGGGACTCATAGAGGCTGCCGAAAGGAGCCGAATATAGGAGAAACCAATGACTGGATTAACAGCATTAAACTTTAACGACTTCGACAAATTATTTGTCGGATTTGATCGCTTGAACAAGGAATTAACTAGGAGGAACGAGAGTTCACCCTTGACTAACTATCCAAGATACAACTTAGTAGCAGTTGGAGATACGGGCTACCGTATTGAAATGGCTCTGCCAGGTTGGTCAAAAGATGATATCGACATCAAGCAACACAAAAATAAACTTACTATAGAAGGAACAGAAAAGCAAGGTCTTGATTCTGGAGAGGAACGCTATGTCCATAAAGGACTAAGTGGTAAAACCTTTAGCAGAATTTTCACTTTGGGCGATTGGGTAGAGATATCCGACGCGGGATTCAAAAATGGTATGTTAGTTATTAACCTACAGGTAAATACACCTGATGAAGAAAAGCCTAAGACGATTACAATAGGCTAGGAGAAACTCTATGCAATATGCAAAACGATTCTTTAATCGTTATGCCAAGTTGCAAGCGATTCAAGAAGTTAAAGACAAATACTGCCCAGATGGGGAGTTGTGCGAGGTAATTATTATGTTTACAGTATGCTTTGGAACAATGTATCTAGCGATGCTACCAATATTATGAAGATAACAGACAATGCCTTAGCAATGTTAAAAGAAAGAGTCGCCTCAAGNTCTGCTTGGGGCGCTCGCCTTAAAGTATCGGGTGGAGGTTGTGGTGGATATACATATGAGTTAAGTTATGCCGAGAGTCCTGACTTAACTGATATGATATATCAAGATATATTAGTAATTGATATATACAGCAAGGAGTATCTAACAGATGCAAAATTGGATTGGGTGGTTAATGGACTTAATGAGGAGTTTCTTATCACAAATAATCAAGAGAGTGGACGCTGCGGCTGTGGCGAAAGCTTCTACATATAGGACACAAATGAATATAGGAACAAAAGGACTAGAAATGATTAAACATTTTGAAGGTCTAGAATTAAATGCTTATCAATGCGCTGCAGGCGTATGGACAATAGGCTACGGGCACACTAAAGATGTGCAACAAGGTATGGTTATTTCAGAAAATACAGCAAATGAAATGCTAGTAGAAGAACTAAATGAATATGAAAGTTATATTACTGGCTTAGTAACTGTTGAATTAAACCAAAACCAGTTTGATGCTATGGTATCATGGGTTTATAATCTAGGAGTTGGAAACTTAAAAGCAAGTACGCTTTTGAAAGTATTAAACGCAGGAGATTATGCAGGTGTACCAGCTCAAATGATGAGATGGAATAAAGCAGGTGGCAAAGTTTTAGAAGGACTTACAAGAAGAAGACAAGCTGAGGCAGACCTGTTTGCAAATTAAATTCGAAGGCAAAGAGTATCAAATCTCACAAGAGATGTGGGACGCTATGAATCAACAAGCAACCGAAAGAGGTATGACTATTGATGAGTATATAACTGAAGCCTTCACACTACTAAAGGAAAAAGATGCAAAACACAAACAATGAGTATAAAGTATACTCCACATACATGGAAGGCGATAGAGTCGCTCATGTTGTAAAACACAGAATAAATGATAGCTGGGGTGTTCACATGAAGAATGGGGATAAGCCAGGACTAACAGAATATTATCCAACACATAGTGAAAGCTGGGCAGAAGATTGCGCAGAAAACTTCGTACTAGGTATTAAACAAATATGATGGAACTTGATGAAGTCATAGTACTAAAACAAAACCTAAAAGAAGTACAAAAACAACTACAAGAGTCCTACAAAAGAGTAGATGAACTCATAAAGGAAATACATGAACTCAAAACAATGGCAGAAAGACAGCGATGAATGGGTTAAAACCATGCACGCTAGTAACGAAAGGAAACAAAAGAAAAGACAAATGGAAAAACTAGTAGGATATAAAGTTGAAGTTATATTTACACAAAATATGACAAAAGATGACCCAGCTGACTGGATATTAGATGCAGTTAATGAAGGTCAGTTTAAAGAAAATACTAATCATGTTCACGCTACATTAGTAGCACCAATAGATTTGGAAAGTGATGAGTATAAGTGGTTAAAAGATAGTATAACCACAGGCTAAGGAAACTTAGAAATAGGAAATAGAAATGGCACAACCTAGTGAACAATTTCAAGGCGACATGAGTCGTAACGAGGTAGAGATTGACCTTAATAAATTTATGGCAATGGTTTCAGAAATTGGTGAATTAAAAGCCAAGATTATGGAGATGGAGAACGAAAGAGAACCAGATAATCCATGGCAGAAGTGGATATGGTTATCAAACATGATAGACGCATGGAGAATATTCCCTAGAGCGTTTTTATCAGTATACATTATATTATTATATAAGTGTACAATATGGTTCATGGAACTTCCAGCACCAACATTCGAGCAGTCAGGGTTGATTTCAGTGGTAGTAGGAGCAGGCGCAGCCTGGTTCGGTCTATATGCTGGAACAGCGAAAGACAAGATAAACGGTAAGTAACAAAAAATAGTTCTTGACATTTAGTTATATTTTTAGTATAATAGTTGTATGAATTTATTTTACTTAGACGAAAATTTAGATAAGTGTGCGGAGTACCATGTTGACAAGCATATTGTCAAGATGCCTTTAGAGGCAGCACAAATACTTTGCACTACTATCTGGATAGATAAATATCTAGGCTTTGTTCCTAGAGCACTCAACGCAGAGGAGAGAGAAGTACTGAATAAGGAGAAAGCTTTAATTAAGCATCTACCCCCATCAGAACGACCTGTAACTCCTTACCTCCCCATGATGTATAACCACCCTTGCACTATTTGGGCAAGATGTTCTTTAGACAATCATGAGTGGACACATTGCTATGCTAATGCACTCAATGATGAGTACCATTACAGATATGGCAAACAACACAAGTCAATAGTCGAAGTAGTAAATAAACTACCTGAGACAGTCAATATTCCCAGACTGGGCTTTACCCAATTTGGTTTGGCTATGCCAGATGACCTTAAAGATTATGATAATCCAATACAATCGTATAGAGACTATTATCATCTAGATAAGGCTACATTTGCGAAATGGTCACACCGCCCTAAGCCCAGTTGGTGGAATGAAGATTATGCTGACTACGAAAAAAGAATTACTAGAAGCTAATGTATAAATTTAAAGAAGATAAAACATTAGAGATGTTGACTAAGTACATAGACGATACTTATAGTCAACACTATAGTAATGGTAAGATACAAGCTACCGAAGTAATTTTTGATGCTGGTCACGGAGAAGGCTTCTGTATAGGCAATATACTTAAGTACGCACAGAGATACGGTAAGAAAGACGGAAGAAACACAGCAGACTTATTAAAAATAGCTCACTATGTAATCATACTACTAGGAGATAAAAGAGAGAAATTTAACGAATATACAGAGAGGTATGAAAATGGCAATCAAAAGTAAGTCCCATGAAAACCTAACAGAAACAAACATTCAGCATGTAATAAATTTATTAGATGCTGATAAATCTATAACAAAGAAAGAAGCATGTAGTCTATTAAACATAAGTTATAATACGACACGATTAGCGAAGATTATAGAAGAACATATAGAGACAGTATCCTTTAGAGAAAGGCGTAAAGCAATGAATAAAGGTAAAGGTGCTTCTCAACAAGAGATTAGAGATACTGTAAGATATTACATTGATGGAGATAATGTTACTACTATCGCAGCAGCACTCTATAGGTCTCCAGCCTTCATTAAAGCAATTATAGAAAGGTTAGGAATACCACAAAAATTACCTGCAACAGACTATGCAGGACATAAAGCAGCTATGATACCAGAACAGTGCGTAGCTGATTCCTTTGAAGTAGGAGAAAGAGTATGGTATGCTAGAAAGAACGAGATGGCAGAAGTATTAAAAGTAGATAATAGTGATTTGTACTTAGACAAGTACGGGTGTGCTAGTTATAAACTTTGGGTATTAACTCCTTGTGATTTGAGCAACACATTCTTTCCTCATTTAGATGGAAGCAAAGCAGGGTATTTTAGCCATGCATTAACATACGACTTAGGTAGTCTAAAGCACTTACAGGAATATCTGTAAGGATAGGGAAACAACATGGAATATTTTTTCGCATTTTACATAAGTGGCGTGGCGTTAGCTATGGCTAAACTTTATGTACCAAGCTGGAAACTAATAAAAAGCGTAGACCCTGCAAATCCTTTAGTTGTAAATAAAGTAATAGCTTTTTTTGTGATACTAATTGGTTTCATAATTATACTTATTCCTATTACTCCAGCATTATTATCTGATAGATTAAGAGACAGTTTTTGTGCGTCATTTTGTAACGCCGTCTTACAGAGAGGATAATATGTATAGTAAAGAAGTAGTAGATAGATTTGAGAGTGTATTAGCAAACCCAAAGAAACATTCAGTAGGAAGATTTGACCCGAAGGACCCTATGGTTGCAACGGGAATGATTGGAGCACCAGCGTGTGGTGACGTAATGAAACTACAGTTAAAGTTAGATGATGAAGATAAAATCATTGATGTTAAGTTCAAAACTTATGGCTGTGGTAGTGCGATTGCAAGTTCCACATTGTTCGTAGAAATGTTAACAGGTAAGACAATAGAAGAAGCAAAACAAATAAAAGATAAAGAAATAGCTGCAGTATTACAGCTACCTCCCATCAAGCTACATTGTTCTGTACTAGCAGAAGGTAGTATAAGAAGTGCTATAGAAGATTGGGAAGATAAAACAAAACATAGGAGACATAATCAATGTACGACGACTTAGTAAAACATTTAGAAGGACAGGTTGCTTATCATAGAGCAAACTGTAGAGTATATATGAGAAATTCAGCAGGTATAGGAGAACATCCAGATGTAATGGAAGCAATCAAGTCAGAACTTGCAAAGCTTGCCGAAGCAGAAGATATGTTAAATGCCTTACAAAAACATTTAAAATGATACCATTACCTTATAGGTACCAAAAAATAGTTCTTGACAACTGGTTATGAATTTTATATAATATATTCATAAAATAAATAATAATAGCAAATATGAGCGACAGGTATTACATGCAAATGCGAGAGACCACAGGTTGGTGTTTCGGAATGCCCGAGTTCATGCGCAATAAACCTAAACGGAGATATAAAATGCCTTGGACAGACGAAAGTAAAGAGCAAGCAGTAACTATGTATCAGGACGCGGAACCTACGCCTGAAACATCTATGGAGATTGTTAAAGACATCGCAGATGAACTTAATGAATCACCAAACGGGGTTCGTATGATATTAACAAAAGCAGGTGTCTATGTAAGAAAGACTCCAGCAGCTAAATCATCTGGTGGTGGTTCAACTGGTGGTGGTAGAGTTAGTGTAGCAGACGCACAAGGCAAACTAACTGACGTCCTTGGTGACGCTGGTCAGGAAGTCGACTCTGCAATTATTTCTAAGCTTACAGGTAAAGCAGCTGTGTATTTCACAACTGTTGTAGAAAACCTTAACAAGTAGTTAATTGATAATACTCTAGGGTGGCTCTCTTGTTGCCCTAGATTTTTTTCACCCTTAATAATTGACCACAATTTAACAGAATCAAAATATTTTTGTTGGATTAAATTGGAGGCACAATGGAAAAAGGTGAGTTTAAAAAACGCATGGAAGAAGCAGGTGACGCGGTCGTTACTTATAGAAGCCAAAACTCTCGTAAATTAAAATATAATGTATGTACTATAGACTTTAGTACAGAGTATATAAAGAGTAAAAGAAATAGAGCGAAGGAAGGACAACACACTGTCCTATTATTCTGTTGGGATACTGATTCTTACAGGATACTTGTCCCTAGAAATGTAACGAGTATTGTTCCTCTCAACCGAGTAATTAGGAATGATTGACTTAGATGCCCCAGCAATTTACGAAAAAATCATACACGAAACTGAAGCCGACCAAGTCAGGCTAGTAGTAAATACATTTCGTGATGTTGAATATATTTCTTTGAGAAAGTATTACATGGACTTCGATGAGGAGTGGAAACCTACCCGACAAGGTGTTACCATGGTCTTAGACTTTGATAATAGTAGACACCTCTTCGAAGGACTTGTAGAAATTCTCTCACTAGCAGAATCCAAAGCAATTTTGGAAGATAATTTCAAAGATTTGCTAGATGAAATCTACCTCTAGCAAAAATAGTTCTTGACAATTCCTTAAAAATTTAGTATAATATATTTATGATTATTAAGAACAACCTCAGATACGACCAACACGGTCGTAAACGCAAAAGCAAAGCTACTAAAGCTGTACAGTCAGCAACACAAGAGTGGAAAACCTTTGCTCCAGAGCCTACATTCCGTAGGACTACCCCACAATACCCTTCGGCTCCTATGAGCCAGTATACTCCTGCACGCGATTCCTCTTACAAGAAGGAAGCAAGTAGTAATTACACAGTATCTATAGCATACAACAAGGGCGCGTATCAAGTTATCCCGAAAGAAGAAGTAAAACATATAGGAAAGTAATGAAAGCAGTAAGAGAATTATTAGAAAAAGCTAAAGTAGAGTACCATAAAGGTACACCAATAATGTCAGATGATGTCTATGATAGACTTGAAGATACATTAGTTGCAGATACTACTGTAGGAACTACCGTAACAGGTGTTAGATATCCTCACGCTTTTCCCATGTATTCATTACAAAAAATATATGAGGGGGACAAAGACCCTGCTTCTATATACGACCTACCCACAGTAGTATCACCTAAGTTAGATGGTGCTGCTGTGAGTTTGCAGTATATAAACGGAGTACTAAATCTAGCACTTACTAGAGGAGATGGTAAGCAAGGTCTAGATATAACAGACAAGATGAGAATATTAGTACCTGATAGTATAGATGAGTANGACTTAGTTCAGATTACTGGAGAAGTAGTCGCACCACTTAGNATAGAAAATGCTAGAAACTATGCATCGGGTTCTCTTAATTTAAAAGACTTAGAAGAATTTAAGAAAAGAAATCTAACTTTTGTAGCATACAACGCTGANCCATGGGTTCAATTAGACTATGNAGATGANATGAAAGACTTACAAGAGTTAGGATTCAATACTTGTTTATCCAAAGCTTGGGACGAGTTTCCACAAGACGGACAAGTATGGAGAGTAGCCAACAATGAAGAGTGGCACGAACTAGGGCATACATCACATCACCCTAGAGGTTCATTCGCCATTAAAGAAAGAAAAGAAGGCGTAGTAACAAAACTACTTGATGTAGTATGGCAAGTAGGTAAATCAGGAGCTGTATCACCAGTTGCAATTCTAGAGCCTTGTATCATAGGCGAAGCAACTGTTAGTAGAGCAACATTACATAACATGGGAATTATCGAAGAGCTTAATCTAGAGATAGGTTGTGATGTAGAAGTCATACGAGCGGGTGAGATTATTCCACAAATAGTAGCGAGAGTATAATGATTGTAGAAATCTATGGTAAAGACAACTGCCCGTACTGCGACATGGCAAAAAACTTAGCAGTAAAGGAAGGTCATGAGATGACTTATAAAAAATTAGGAACAGACTTTGACGGCTTGGAAATGTTTGAGACATTCCCAGGTGCAAGAACTTTTCCACAGATTATTGTAGACGGCGAGAAAATTGGCGGCTATATGGACTACGAGAAATTCGTAAAAGGAGATACAAATGATTAGTGATGAGTGTATTATATTTTCCACATACATGGAAGGTAATAAAACAGGAACAGTAGTAAAACATAAAACAGGTGGATACTGGGGAGTACATTTAATAGAGACTCCTACAAGTAACTCAGGATTTCTTATGTGGCACCCTACTAAAAGCGAAAGCTGGTGTGAAGACATAGCTGAAAACTTTTGTCTAGGAATGGTAGAGGAAGATGGGAGTATATCAAATGGTTGACGCACAAAAATTAGTTGAGACTATGGAAAAAGGTATAGTATTACTAACTTATACTTGTTTAATAACAAATGTAGAAAAACAAAGAGAAGTTACTATAGCAAAAAAGTTTACAAATAATTTTCAGCTGCCTCATACAGTACTAGACAATAAAGTTATGTGCTATGATGTCGAGTTTGGAAAATGGCATGACATAGAAATAGATACAATTATTAGTTGGAAAACAGTTGAGTAAGGGAGTATACAATCAAACTTATTTTGACAATCACCCCTCTGAAAAAGAAAGAGAGGGTGTTTTATATGGCGTTATATTAGTAAACCAAACCACATTTGAAAGAGAATGTATCAAGGTGGGTATGGCTAGTGGTAAAGATTGGCGTCATGTAGTAAAACGAAGTCGTGGTTTTAAAGGCTATGATTTAAGAATACAAAGAACATACCACGATACTTTATACAATGTGTGGAAGTGGGAACAGAAGCTACACGAACTGTATAAAAACGACAGTTATAAACCAAAGGTTAAGTTNGGGGGACACACAGAATGCTTTGAAATTTCATCGCTTATTCTNCGGGACTTTCCCAAAAATAGTTCTTGACATATGGTTATAATTCTTATATAATATATATACATTTTAGGAGAATAGAGATTGAGACAGATAGTACCGCCAACACAATGCCCTGCTTGCAGCTCGGTATTAGTTTGGATTAACGACCAACTATTTTGTCAAAGTTCTACCTGCAGTGCTACATCTTCCAAGAAGATTGAGCATTTTGCAAAGACTCTCCGAATTAAAGGACTAGGCCCAGCTACTATACAGAAGTTAGGTTTGTCCGACTATCACGACATCTACTCATTCACCCAAGAGCAGATGTCTTCGTTACTGGATTCAGACAAGTTAGGTGCGAAGTTACAAGCAGAAATTAATAACTCAAAGACTTGTGACCTAACAGTTCTACTTCCAGCTTTTTCGATACCGCTGATTGGTTCAAGTGCTTCCCAAAAATTAGCAAAACAAATCTCACATATAAGTGAGATAACCCCAGAGATATGTAGCGAAGCAGGTCTGGGCCCTAAAGCGGCGTCGAGTTTGTGTGAATGGTTAGTTGACAATTTCAACTCACAACGATATTATGAGTTACCGTTTTCTTTTAAATTTAAGAAGCCTAAGCAGGTCAGTATTATTTCAAAGGGAACAGTTTGTATATCAGGAAAGCTAAGTAGTTATCCTACCAAAGCAGCCGCTCAAAAAGTATTAGAAGAAAACGGCTATGTAGTTAAAACTAGCATTACCAAAGATGTAACCATCTTAATCAATGAGAGTGGAATACAAAGTGCAAAAACCAAACAGGCAGACGAAAAGGGTATAACAATAATCGAAAACATTAAATCATTTATAGAGGAAATATAAAATGGCATTACCAAAATGGACAGACGAAAGAACTCAATCTTTAACAGATTTCGTAGGAAGTGAGTCACCAATATCTCAGGCAACTGTTGCTCAAGCAGCTGAGAACTTAGAAACATCAACAAGAAGTGTTTCAAGCAAATTGAGAAAAATGGGTTTTGATGTAGAACTAGCTTCAGCATCAGCTTCTAAATCATTTTCAGATGAGCAAGAAGCAACTCTATCAGCATTTGTATCAGACAACTCAGGTGTCTACACATACGCTGAGATTGCTAGTAACTTTGAAGGCGGACACTTTAGTGCAAAGTCTATTCAAGGAAAAATCTTATCAATGGAATTAACATCTCATGTTAAACCAGCTCCTAAAGTAGAGACTGTAAGAACTTACACTCCTGCTGAAGAAGAAACTTTTGTGACTATGGTCAACGGCGGAAGCTTCGTAGAAGAAATCGCTGATGAACTAGGCAAATCAGTTAACTCTATCAGAGGAAAAGCTCTTTCTTTACTAAGAAGTGGCGACATCGGTGCTATACCAAAACAGAAAGAAACTAAAGGCTCATCAAAAGCTGACGTTCTTGCTGATATGGATATCACAGATATGACTGTAGAGTCTATCGCTGACGAGATTGGCAAAACTGTTAGAGGAGTTAAAACAATGTTGACTAGAAGAGGTCTACAATGTGCTAACTACAACGGCGCTGCTAAAAAAGACATAGGTTAATCCCTTAGTTCTTATTCCGTGAGGGGCTTTCCAGTCCCTCACATTTTTTATTATCTATTACTTTGGGAGAAAGTAAAGTGAATATTGCATCTGCACTATTAAAACAAATCATTGTTCAAGAAGATATGAACACATGGTCGAACTTGAAGGAGAATTATCTCCCTAGTGAGTATCAACCTATATTTGGCGCATTGCAAAAGCATATTGACAATTACTCCGCACTCCCAGACTTTGAATCTCTAAAGTACGAGATTCGAGACCGTTCCATACAAGAAAAAATATTCGCAATCGAAGCTGTTGAAGTCGAGGTAGACGCGTGGCTGTTACTTGACTATCTCAAAAATGAGTATGCACAAATCGAAATATTAGACGAATTAGATAAGTATGTAGATAGTACTGTTGCGATGGCATCAGCAGAAGAAAACATAGAACAGCTACAAGAAATAGTTTTAAAAGTAAGTGATAAAGTAGATGTAAAACCACCCGAAGAAAGTATGGAATCTATCTCTCTATTTGACTCCCAAGAAGAACTTGGCAGATATGTGCAGCTAGGATTTAATAATGACTTTGACTCCCGAATACAGTTCTCTCCTAAAGACCTTGTTATGGTCGGTGGTAAGAGAGGTGCAGGTAAGTCTGTAACTTGTTGTAACATAGCAAGTACAGTTTATAACAAAGGTAAGTCTGCTTTATACTTTACTATAGAAATGGATAGTAGGTCAATACTACAAAGAATATGTTCCATTTCTACACAAGTTCCTTTCAATAATTTAAGGAACAGACAACTAAGTCCTGACCAGTGGAAAACTGTAGCAGGCTGGTGGGCGAATCGTTTTGAGGGTGGTCATGAATTACTACCTAACTTTTATAGTACAGGCGACTTCGATACCTTCCATAAAGACTTAACCAAGCTAGACCTAGACAAAGGTCAACAGATTGATGTTATATACGACCCCAACCTAACTCTAGGCAAAATACAAAGCGAACTAGATAAAAAAGTAAACCAGTTAGACATAGGTGTAGTAGTTGTGGATTATATTAACCAAGTTAAAAGACACAATGCACCTAGCCGTTCAGGTCAATACGAATGGACAGAACAAATAGAAGTAAGTAAGAAACTGAAGACTTATGCGCAAGAGTATAATACTATGTTCTTTGCTCCTTATCAGACAGACGCGACAGGAGAAGCTAGATTTGCAAAAGGTATATTAGATGCTGCAGATGCTGCGTTCAACTTAGAAACATGGGAGAAAGGTTCAGAAGTAGTAACCTTCTTCAATACTAAAATGCGTAACAATGAAATGCTAGATTTTACTAGTGTTGTAAATTGGAATACACTTACAATTGGACCTCAGTCTGGCATGAACCCTAAAGAAAGAGAAGCTATGGAAAGTTCAATGAAAACAGGCGAGGACATGTACGACGACTAATGATATTATATACAGAAGCACAACTACAACATGCATACATAGAATATGTCCGAGAGATGTACAAACAATCATGGGTAATAGTACCTACAATAGAGGAGTTTAGACTTATATACGAAGAAGAAATGAGGTGTAAGTATGAAGAAAATCTATGAAACATTTTGGGTACACTTCTGTGAAGTGGAGCAAAGGGTTGTTTATATTATGATAGGCAGTAAATGTAGTTCGTGCGGAGAAGAAGCA
>JGI24003J15210_10000846_pt1 | contig 13131 bp, 9 predicted proteins | sample LinPmetageLP28_FD_15210 | JGI IMG/M metagenome (IMG submission 15210)
AAAGCATAAATTGTTAATATTTATAACAAAATAGCTTAAATGGCAAAACAACCTAAATCACCAGAGCAGTTAAGGGACGAAGCAATCGAAACAGCAAGAATTGTTGATGATGCAATGAGGTCCATATCATCTCGTATAGGTGAATTATTTGGTGAAGCCCGAGATGAAGTAGCAGATATTTCAAAAGAATTAGTTAAAGAAGTAGAAAGAGGACTTAAAGGTTTAGCTTCAAATGCTGAAGCCATTGCTGATGCACGGCAAAAAGCATTAAGTGGATCATATAAGCAACGGGATGTTGCTAAAGAAATGCTTAAAAAGCAAAAAGCTATTTTTGTTTTAGAAGTTAAAATTAAAGAAGCAGCAGCTGCTGGGGCCGCAAATCATAAAGAACTAACTAAAGAACTAGAAAAAGCTAAAGGCTATGCTAGTGAATTTGAAAAAACTTTACAAAAATCAGCAGATCAATCTACTAAAATTACTAAGGCCATGGGTCTTACTGGTGTTTCTTTAAAAGGATTAAAAAAAGTAGCAGGATCTTTAGGAATAGATGGGATAGAAGACATATTTTCAGATGCAGCAGCAGCATCCGAAAAAATGGCACGAACTGTTACTGACTCAGGACAAAAAGCTGCAGGTTTAGGAGGAAAAATGAGAGTAGCATTTGCGGGGGCTGCAACAGCAGCTAAAGGTATTGGAAAAGCTCTTATGGATCCTTTATTTATCATAGGCATGATAATCAAAGCAGGTAAAGCATTAATTGGTATATACAATCATGTAAAAAAATTAACTAATGATGTAGGTCAAGCTTTTGGAATAGCAGGAAAAAATGCTGAATATTTAAAAAAACAAATACATGAATTAGGTGATGGTGGAGCTTTAGATGGGATTTATATTAATACAGAAGAAATATTAAAAAACCAAAAAGCAATAAATGATACAGTAGGTGTAAATTTAAGGCTAAATAAAGAAAATGTAAAAACTTACCAAAATTTATCAGAATATGCTGGTTATAGTGCAGAACAAATAGCGGCATTATATAAAATTTCACTTACAACTGGCTCATCATTTCAAACTATACATGATGACGTTGTTGGCACAACAGAATCTTTAAATAAAGCTACTGGATTTTCAGCGTCTCAATCCCAAATATTTGATCAGCTAGCGGGTGCTAGTGGATCTGTAAAGTTTAATATAAAAGGAGGAACTGAAGGATTAGTTAAAGCAGCACACACAGCAGCAAGGTTAGGATTAACAATGGATGAAATTGCAGCAGCAGCAGCAAGTCATTTAGATTTTGAAAGCTCAATAGCAAAAGAAATAGAAGCAGAAATGTTTCTACAAAAAGATTTAAACTTAGATAAACTAAGATATGCTGCTATGACTGGGGATACTGCAATGGCAGCAGCAGAAGAAGCAAGATTAATTAGAGAAAATGCTGGTGCCTTAAGGGGTAATGTGATAGCCCAACAAGCATTTGCAGATGCAACAGGTATTGGAATGGATAGACTAGGAACAGTTTTAGACCGCCAAGATCAATTAGCAGGGTTATCAGGTGAACAATTAGAAACAGAATTAGCAAAAGAAGAATCTTTAGTTGAACAAGGTAAACAGGCTCAAGAATTTGCTAGACAAATGCAGGATGTAGTTAGACAGATTAAAAAAGCATTTGAACCTTTAGCTATGGAAATAGTACCTAAAATACTAACTATGGTTCAAAAGCTAACACCAATGATAATAAATGCCGTAAAATTAGTAGCTAAGGTTGCTAAATTCTTTACATCCCCATTAGGTAAAAAAATCTTAGGAATAGCAGCAATAGCTTATGGTGTTACAAAAGTTGTTAAAGCAACTGGTCTTGATAATTTCTTAGGAAGAGGAGCTAATTCAATGATGCCTATGTACACTAAAGAAGTTGGTCTTGGTGGTGGAGGCGGCGGCGGAGGCGGCTATGGTGGCGGAGGCGGCGGAGGCGGCGGAGGTGGAAGTCGTGGAAATAAAAATATAAAAACAGGTACTGATAAAAGAGGACGTAAATTTCATTATGATAAAAAAACTGGTAGAAGAGTAAAAGCTCCAACTAGTAATAATAGAAGTGGTAGTAATAGAAGAGGAGGCAGAAGAAGAAGAGGTAGAGGTATTGGAGGAGCGCTATTAGGCATGGGTGCTTATTTGGGCGCTGATTATTTAATGAGTAATATAGGGTCAAGTGGGGATGAAAGTGCAGGAGGATATAATGGTGCAGAAGGTGCAGGAGGTACAGAAGGATACAACCCAGAAAATCATACTGTAGCTGGGTATGATGGAGGAGCGAATACTACAAATGCTATGGTTGGTGGCGGAATGGCTGGTATTAGTGGAATGGATATGGGTATGATGGGTGCTGAAGTAGGAGTAGATGCATTAACTGGGAATATGGGTAATAAAGCAAAAACAACCCCAAAACCAAAGACCAGTAAACCAAAACCAAAAAAAGTAAAATCTAAAGGTTTTTTTGGAGGTATTAAGGATTACGCTTCGAAAGCAGTCTCAAATGTAAAAGGAGTAGCAAGTAGTGCATACAATAGTACAAAAGGAGCAGCAAGTAGTGCATACAATAGTACAAAAGGAGCAGCAAGTAGTGCATACAATAGTACAAAAGGAGCAGTATCTACAGCATATCAGGGTGCAAAAACATTTGCCCAACCAGCTTTAGATTATACTGGTAAAGCTGTAAATAAAGTTAAAAATGTTGCTATGAACGCTGCAGATATAACAAAGCAAGCAAAAGAGTGGATAGGGAAAAAAATAACTGGAATTACTCCAAATCTCTTAAAGGGGATTAAAAAACCTTTAAGGGGGGTATTATCAAAAATCCCACTAGTAGGAGCTATTTTAGAAGGCATTTTCACTAAAATGGATGTGGATAGCATTGTTGCAGATGGAGGGTATGAAAATAAACAAGATATGTTCTCAGAGATGGGGAATTCAGTAATATCTGGGGGACTAGGATTAACTATGGGTTCATTAGCAGCAGGTGCAGTATCCTCTTTACAAGCTGTTGGAATTCCTGGGTGGTTATTAGCAGGTGCAGCTTATATGGGGGGTGACTTCTTAGGTAGATTAATAGGAGATGCTATTTCAGATCATGTAGGAGGACCATTACTTGGTAAAGCAATATTTGATACATTTTATGGAGGCGGAGGTGGTGCTGATGCAATGCAAGTTCCTGAATCTGGAGAAATAACAGAACTAGCAACAGGAGGTATTGTAACAGGACCTACAAATGCTATAGTAGGTGAAGCAGGACCTGAAGCAGTAATACCTTTAAGAGAATTTTATGCAAAATTCGATCAATTAATAGCTGCGGTTAATAAAGGTGGAAATGTTTATTTAGATGGGAATAAAGTAGGTTATTCATTAGCATTGCAATCTTCCCAAATGTAGTAATATTTATAACAAAACCAATTAAAAACAAATAATTATGGCAGAATCAATTTTAAAAATGTTTGATGCAGACGGCTCACGTTTAGGAGTGCCTATCTCACCAGCTGATGGAACTATTAATAATGATATTAGTGTTCAGGGTATTTCACAATTACACAACCAATATTCAAATATTGGAGACCCTAACATAACATCACCAGCATATAATAATATGGGTGCAGCAGCTATGGGATATACAAACCCAAACCCTTCGGCTTTAGGTCAAAGAACACAACTTTATCAAGAACCATCAACAAGATATAAAAACAACGCACCTGAAGGAAGGTCATTTTAAATACTAGCAAATGCCTTTAATTACTTCTACTACAGCTCTTAACAAACTGAAGTGGGGTAACGATAGATTTAATGCTGGTATTACTGATGGTAGTAACCAACCTTACATCCAACGTGATATCCCTGGGGTTAATGTTAACGACTCTAATCCAACACTATTTAATGATGGCGGGGATCTTCCTGCAAAAACAGGAATTGATTTTCTTATAAGAAATGGATTTAGAGCCCCAGCAGATGCACTTAGAGATGTTAGTAGACTTTTTAAAATGTTTACAGATTTAAAATCTCCTAATGGTTTACTATTTACAGCGGCTCAAAATATATTATCTCGTACAGCAGTAAAAACAGAGGCTTCTTATGGAATAGGTTATGGGGGAACTAAAGAACCTAATTTTATAACAGGTAAGGGTGGTGGAGCATTAAATGAAGGTATTTATACCCCCCTATCAACATTAGGTCAAACCTTAGGAGGATTTGCAGGTCTTCATTTAAATTTAATGGGGCTAGACCCTACAGATCCTATGTCAGGGGTTATACAGGGTGGTTTATTTCCTGGAGCAGGTTTAAATACATATTTTGGAACAATAAAAGCAAAAAATGCTGCTGCTACATTTTCAACAAAAACAGAAACCTATACTGATAAAATCCCAAATCCTTTATATCCTATATTTAATAATTTACCTTTAATATTAGGAAGTGAAGGACAGGGACAAGGTGGTCCTGAACCTGCATATCTAGATGTAGAAAGAGAAAGAATAGTATCTAATGATCAAAGTGATTTTGATAACAGGTTAACTAATATTTTAGATGTTAAACAAAATGTAAAAAATAATGATACAGATATTATATCATATACAGGAGGACCAGGATCTATTTTAGGAATAGGAAGTACAAACATTAAATTTGCAGATCAAAGAACAGGAATAAATAATCCTTTATTTGTAACTGATCCTGGGTATTTTTTAGGAAGTAGTGGTAAAGATCATTATAATTTAAATCCCCAAACAAAAGATTACATAGTTAAGTTAGGAGCATCTATATATGCACAAAAAGCATTTATGGCTGAAGAAGATAGAGAAGAAATTATTAATTATAGTACAAATGAAGAAATTGAAAATACAAATAATTTTCAATCAACTATAAGAAATGCTCGTTTATCAACATTAGGTTTTTTCTCAGCAAGACCCGACATCACACCAGATAATTACGGTGTATTTCAACGACCTTCTCCAGCTATAACTAGTAGAATCAAAGCAAATATATTTTTTGTTGGGGTAACACAAGAATTTGCATTAGCATTTCAAGAACAGGTTCCGGCATTAACTGAAGATCTTAATTTAGGAAGAGATGGAGGATTTTATTTATTTGATAATAATGTTTACAAAGATAATTTAGTTAGTGTAGGTAGAGATGAAAGAGGTAAACAATGGGAACAAAATACCTGGACTTTTACCCAATCACAAATAGAAAGTCAAGTAATATACAGAACAAATCCAGCAGTACAAGATTTTAGAAAAACTATAATTGATAGTGGAGAGTTAGAAATGTCAAGTGTCTTATCACTAGCACCGGATTATGTGTCTAAATCAGCAAATAGAAGAGTAAATAGAGGGGATCCTGGAAAAACTAATACTGCTAATGGGGGTAAAAATGTGTTTAATTATGGTTTACCTGCGACTCAAATGCAGGCATTGGATAAAATAACAGCTATGCCAATGTATGAAAGTAGTGGTCCTAATACGTCTTTAGCAATTAATGATTTTTGTAAATTTAGAATAGCAGCTATAAATAATGAACCAGATAGTAATGGAAGTGCAGTTTATATGCATTTTAGAGCATTTATTGATTCATTTAGTGATAGCTATAATGCAGAATGGTCACCTGTAAAATATGCAGGTAGAGGAGAAGATTTATATAATTATGGAGGGTTTGGTAGAAGTATTAATATGTCTTTTACTTGTTTTGCTCAATCAAAACCCGAATTAATTCCAATGTATAAAAAATTAAATTATTTAGCATCAACTTTAGCCCCAGATTATACTAATGCTGGTTTTATGAGAGGTAATTTAGTAAGATTAACAATGGGTGGTTATTTATACGAACAACCTGGATTTATTACATCTTTAACATATGATATACCACAAGAAGCTCCTTGGGAAATAGCTATTAATGCAGAAGGAGGAGGAGATGGTAGTGTTAAGGAATTACCTCATATGATTAAAGTTTCTAGTTTACAATTTACCCCAATTCATAATTTCTTACCTCAAAAACCAAATGTAGCAAATAATCCAAATGAAAGATATATAGCATTAGCAAATTCTTTTAATTCAAGAGGAAATTATGCAGATTTATACCCTGAATTAGCAGCAGATGGTGATGGGGACAATAATAGTACAAATAATATTTTAGGTGAATAGATATAACAAAATACAAAAACTTAGAAATACAAATGAATTTGTAGGAACTTTAGGAGATTTATACTATAGAACAGTATATTACCCTGAGTTTGGCCCTTCAGAAACAGATATTTATGTTGAAACCGAATTTGGGGATAGATTAGATAGACTAGCATACCAATTTTATAAAGATGTTACTTTATATTGGATTATAGCTATAGCTAACCCAAATGTTTTAAGTTTAGGAGCTTTATATCCACCTGTAGGATCCCAGTTAAGGATACCTACAAATATAAGTGGAATAATAGATAGTTATAATAGATTAAATGAGTTATAAAGATGAATATACTAGGAAAACCTTTTTCACCTTGGGTTACTGAGCAAATAAATGCCAGACAAGCATCATTAGGTAATAGTACAAATTTAACTAATAGTAATCTATTATACCAAAATGCAAAAGCACCTTGGATTAGATTAGCAAGTACAGTTGATATAAAAGCAATTGAAGGTAAAAATACTAATTTTTCTAAACTTGCTAATTTTGGTTTATCTGATACATTAATCCAGGGTGATACAGCTGCTAGAAATTTTATACTACAAGGGGGTACAACCAAGTTAGTAGATGGTACAGGAGAACCAAACTCAGGATTAAATATAAGTAATAGTTTATATAATGGTGCTTATGGATGGGGGGGCATAGAAGAAAGAGGATTTGTCCCAATGCCCGGAATAATATCAGCTAGTGTTCAATATTATAATAATGGTGCTTTATCAAAGTCTACTATTAATATGAAATGTTATTCTCGAAATCAATTAGCATTAATGGATGTCCTTTATATGAGACCCGGATACAATCTTCTTTTAGAATTTGGTTGGAGTCAATATTTAAACAATTCTGGTGAATTAGTTCAAACAGATAATTTCTTTTCAGATCCTTTAAGCTTTATATTTAACCCAACCTCTGTATCTAGTGAATCTCCAACCCACTTTGATGTTTTAAATTTAATTCAAAACGAAAGAATAGCTAGTAATGGGAATTACGAAGGGGTTTTTGGTAAAATAACAAACTTTAATTGGGCATTCAACTCAGATGGGAGTTATGATTGTAAGGTAGATTTAACAGGAATGGGGGATATGATGGAGTCTTTAAAAGTAAATATAAAACTTCCATCTAAAAAAGATAATGACGAAGGTAAATCCTCCACAACCCCAGACACAGCATCTGAAACTGAAATACCTCCTATTATAGCTAATAAAGATAAAACCACCTTAAATAAGGTATTATTTGACCTTTACGAAAAAAACACATCAATAGCAGTAGATACTTATCAAGCTTTAAATATTAAATCTTTTCCAAATGTTAAAACAGAAATAGATTCAAATGGAAAAATAATAACAGAATACAAAGAAGAAGATATTACTATCAAAAATGGAATGCTAGCTTTAATAGGAACTACTACAGATATTGAACAAAACTCCTCTCCTCAAGTTTATATAACTTTTGGAGCTTTGATAGCTTATATTCAAAAATATTTACTTATTTATAATAAAGAAGGCTCTCCAATGTTTGCTTTTGATATAAATTTTAAAGAAATAGAAAAAGATGAAAATTATATAGTACATATTCCCGGTCAATTTTCATCTAATCCTCTATCATGTTTAATACCTTATCAAGGTCTTCCTGAAGGTGTAGCAGATGATGTTAATCTAGTTAATACGAATGTTAACGAGACTTTACTTTTAAACAAAAGTTCTTTTTTAACAGATAATGAATATTTAGGAAGACTAACAGGAATTTACTTAAATATTAACAATTTAGCTAATATTTTAGATAAATCAAAAAGAAGTGAAGATGGAAGTTTATCATTATTAACATATTTAAATAATATAATAACTTCCTTTACCCAAGCATTAGGAGGAATTAATATGATATCTATTAAAGTAGATGAAGTAACTCAATCTATTAAATTTATAGAAAATTCTCCTCAAAGATTTACAAAAGAAGAAAGTAAGGAAACTTATGCTAGATTTAATACATTCGGAGTAAAACCAGATACTGAAGGATCTTTTATAAGAAATATAGTTATGGGGGGAGAATTAGGACCTAAATATGCATCAATGATTACAATTGGTGCCCAATTTAGTGGAAATAAGCTATCATCAAATGCTACTGGATTTTCTACCTATAATTTAGGTTTAGAAGATAGAGTAATTCCCCAAAAATTAAATCATGATTTTGATGCAGGAACTGAAGCAGATTCTAATAAAGAAGTAGAACTAACTATAGGGGATATATGGAATAAACAAATTAATCAAAAAGACGGTGAAACTTCAAAATCTTTATTTGAGAGTATATATAATAGTAGACTCTTTATTTCAGAAGATATCAATGCATTACAAGAATTAAATTATAATTTTATTAATCAAGTTAGTGGGAAGTTAGTGGAAATAAAACAATTACAATCACCAATTTTTCTTCCATTTAATTTAAGTGTAGACATGGATGGTTTAGCAGGGATAAGATTATTCGAAAGATTTTTATTAGATGATTCAATTTTACCTCCTTCGTACGGAGAAGGAAATGTAGATCTACTTGTTAAATCATTAAACCACCAAGTAGATGCTATGCAGTGGGTAACTTCAATGGATACTCAAGCTGTATCATCTCAAAAACTAGACCCTGTAGCAAAACCATCAAAACTATTATCAACAACTACAAGACAAAGTAATGCTAGTGGAGGTGGAGGAAACCCAGTAGGAGAACTAGGATCTGAAAGCTCATTAACATCAGGTTATCCTATGGCAAAGATTTACTATGATGGCCCAACATCAAAGTCCCAAATTGTAGTTCACCACACTGCAGGTAGACAAAATATAGCAAACACCATTAAAGGGTGGAGTTCAAGAACAGATCATGTATCAACTCATTATATTACAAACAATGATGGAGAAAAAGAACAGTTATATTCTGATGATGCTTGGGGTAATCATTTAGGTATTAAAAGTGCAACTTTTAGAGCCTTAGGTGTAGAATACCAAAATCTAAATAAAACAAGTTTAGGAATTGAAATGCAAGCTTTTGGGGGGTTAAAGGAAAGAAATGGGAAATATTACACGTATGTAAACTCAGAAATGCCATCAGATAGAGTAGCTCAACCTGTAGATAAGAATGGTAATGTTACAAGTTACAAAGGCTATTCATATTATGAAAAATATTCAAACGCAAATATAAGTGCAGTAAAATCAATAATTACCGGGTGGATGGGGAAATATGGTATCCCTTTTGTATATGATTATGATGTATTATTCCCTAATACTTCTACAGTTTCAAAAGCAGCATACCAAGGTACAAAGGGAGTTTATACTCATAATTCTTTTAGAACTGGAAAATCAGATGTATTTCCTCAAAAGGAATTAATAGCAATGTTTAAATCAATCGCAACTCAAATAGTATAATGTATATACCTAAAAATAGAATAAAGCCAAATTTATATACTCCTGGAAATGAGTTTTTATTTAAAACAACAGGGGAAGATTATAAAGGATTTTACCATAGTCTTTATACTGGTAAATTTTATACAGGTAAAACACAAAATTCCTCTAATATTAGAGAAATCATCCGTTATGAAGTACCAGAATTAGAAGGTACTCCTAATTTACCTCAAAATTTAGAAAATACTAATGTTATTGCTTTATTTTTAGATGATCCTGATCCATTAATAAATGAAGAGAAATGGATTCAAAAAGATGTAGTAAAATTTTTAGAGTTAAACGGTAAAAGTACAATTGATGATGACCCTAAACAAACCCCCTATCAAAGTTATCCTAAACCAATAGAAGAAGATTATAATTTAGGCCAATTTACAAGATATTTTGCGGTTAAAGTAAATGAAAATATATATTTAGAACTAAATAAAGAAACCTACAAAAAACTTACAAAACAAGATGCTAATTGGACTTGGGAATTGTGGAATTGTTTTAGCATTCAATGGAAATTAGGAGGAGGTACTACAGAAAAGGCTATAGCTAATAAAAATCAAGTTTTAATAGCTGAGCAAAGGTTAAAAAGAAAAGGATTACAAGCTTTTTTAAGAGAAGACTATTTAAAGTTTGGAAAAAGACCTCAATTTAACTAGGAAATAACATTTCACTTTCGTATATTATCCAAAATAATAGTTATGTTTTGGTTAGTCGAAGATAAAAATCAATTAAATAAGTTTAAAAATTTTTGCAAAGGAGATGCCTTTGTAGAAATTATTCCTTATAATAGTGAAGAACACCCTTCACAAAATGGGATATGTGCTATTTATATTCGCCCGTTAAATTTAACAAAAGGTTATATCTTACCCGTATCCCATAGTGAGACATTAGCTATTGATTTATACGCCATAAAACGTGTATTAAACAACATAAATAGGGTATATGTACGTGATAAAAAGGAATTTTTACATTATTTAATTCTTAAAAATCTTTTTGACATAACATTAAGTGGCCCTACGTATATACCAGAATACACCAAAACACATAGCTATTTTTATAACCAATATCCTAATAAAAAAGACATAAATAGAATAATACCTATCGTTAAACATTATGAATATTGTGAAACGATATTTAATGATTTAAAAGAAAAAATAAATGAGCCAATCAACAACTTTTACAACACAAAAGCCACAGTGGTTTTCAACGCCATGGAGCAAAGTGGAATACGAATTAATAGAGAAAAATTTGAATCGCATTTTCACCCTATCGATGGAGATATCACCTACACGCAATACAACTTTAAAACAACAACAACAAGACCATCTAATAAATTTAAAGGAGTAAATTATGCGGCACTTAATAAAGATAATGAATGTAGGGAAGCTTTTATACCACGTAATGATAAATTTATTGAGCTTGACATTGGTGCTTATCATCCTACTTTGCTTGGGCTGTTGGTTAATTATAGTTTTGGTAATGAAGATATTCACCAAGCATTTGCTGAAATGTATGGGGTGGATTACAAAAAAGCTAAGGAGTTAACATTTAAACAACTATACGGAGGAGTTTTCGAACAATTTAAATCTCTGGAATTTTTTAAAAAGGTTCAAGTATATGTGGATGAAATGTGGGAAAAATTTAACCGAGAGGGATATATTGAATGTCCTATTTCCAAGCACATTTATAAAAAAGAAAACTTAGATGAAATGAAACCCCAAAAACTTTTAAATTATTTGCTCCAAAACTTGGAGACAGCCATGAATATTCGTATATTATGGGATATATTTAAATTATTAAAAGGGCGCAAAACTAAATTAGTATTATATACTTATGATTCATTTTTGTTTGATTTTAGTGAGGAAGATAAAAATTTAATAATAGAAATAAAAGCAATATTTACTAAATATAAGCTTAAAATAAAAGAAAGTTATGGAAACACCTACAATTTTAAATAAATCTACTAATATGTATACTATAGACGACTTCTCTGAATTCGCTACATTAAACATAAAAGATTTGAATAATAAATTATTTTGTACTTTTACTACATTAGATGAATTAGACCCATTGATTAATAATCTAACTTCTACTTACAATATTATGTATAATAAAATATTTGTTTTACACGTTAAGAGTAATAATGAATATGTTTGTACTTACAATATTGACCAGGCTAATTTGAGTTCTCTTCCAGATAATACAATTTTAGTACATAGAAAAAAAGAATCAAATACTTTATATACTATTAATGCCCTAAATGAATTAATTAAAAGGTTAAATGGTGGGGTAGTTGATACAAAATTTCCTATTACTTGGGAACATTACAGAAATACTATATTATTAACTCAAAGAGATGAGTTAAAAGAATTAAAGACCAAGATCTACAAGATTCTTGAAGTATAGTTAGGCCAATCGAACATTCGTTCGTATATTTATCATATTAATAAACGTTATAAAACAATTAAAAAGTTATCTTTATGGATTTAAATGCAATCAAAAACCGCTTGGATCAAATGAACAAGCAAACTACCTCTAATAGTGGAGGTGGAAAGTCACTATTTTGGAAACCATCAGTTGGTAAAGAAGTAGTTAGAGTAGTACCTAGTAAATATAATAAACAATTTCCATTTACAGAAATGTTATTTTACTATGGTATTGGACAAAGAGTAATGGCTTCTCCTCAAAATTGGGGTGAAAAAGACCCAATTCAAGAATTTACTAAACAACTGCGTAATAGTGGTGATAAAGAAAATTGGAGATTAGCTAAGAAATTAGATGCTAAAACTCGTATTTTTGCTCCTATTGTAGTAAGAGGTGAAGAAGATGAAGGTGTTAAACTATGGCAGTTTGGGAAAAAAGTATACCAAGATTTTTTAAATATGGCTGCTGATGAAGAAATTGGTGATTACACTGACATTGTAGGTGGTAGAGATATTAAATTAACTACTGTAGGACCTGAAGTAACAGGAACACCTTACAATGATACATCAGTAGGACCCTCTCTTAAAACATCACAATTGTCATCAGACGATAAAGTAGCTGAGAGTTTACTAAATAATCAACCAAACCCACTTGATGTATTTAAGAAATTTACATTTGAGGAGGTAAAGGCAGCTCTACAGGAATATTTGTCAGATGGTGAAACACAAGTTTCAACTACAACAACTACTACAACTGCAGCAACATCAACTCCAGTATCTAGTAATTATTCATTAGATGCTAATAAGTCAAAGTCAAAAGCAGATCAATTTGATGATTTATTTTCTGATAACGAGAATAAGGAAGACGATTTACCATTTTAATAAATAAAATACATGGCGAGAACTAAAAAAACATTGGGGGAGGCAGTCTCTAAAGAAATACAATCAAATTTTAATCTTGATGCTTTTAAAACGAAAAAAGGATTAAAATCTAATATTAAATTCAAGGATCAAGACTGGATTCCTATCTCGTCAGCTTTCCAAGAAGTAACTTCAATTCCAGGTATTCCTATGGG
>JGI24003J15210_10000848_pt1 | contig 13099 bp, 6 predicted proteins | sample LinPmetageLP28_FD_15210 | JGI IMG/M metagenome (IMG submission 15210)
TTTTAATGTCCGTGGCATGACCTTCTCTATAATTATTTTTAACTATAGATTCAATTTTATCCATAGCATTTTCAACAAGTATATGTTGATTTTTTATGTCACCATCAATTATATTAATAGCTGATTTAAATTCTTTTTTGTTAACAGCACTATATCTTCCGTCATTTAATTTTCTATTAAAATCTTGTCTTTGTAAACTTAAATCATCTAATTGTTTTTGCTCTTTCCTAAGCTCATTTCTTGTTTTCCAATCAGAGTTTCTGCTCATGTAAGATCCGTAACTAAAACTAGACCCACTCATTATAAGAGACATACTAAATCCTGAAAATGCCGAATGACCCATATTTGCCGTAAAAGGATTACCATCTAAAAGGTTTTGAAAACCAGTGGTTAAAGCTTCTCCTCCCGCTTCTAATAAAGGTTCATACACAAATCCTGACAACGCTTGTTCTTTCCAATAAGCTTTTACACCATTGTCTACGACATCAGATTTTTTAAACATCTGTGTAAACCTAAGTTTGTTAGCTTTTAGAATAGGTACTGTTGTATAATGCGCTATTAAACCTTCTGCTGCAGCATAACCTATAGGTTTTAATAATAATTCTGTTATACTGTATTCTTTTCTACCTGTAGCTATTTCATGCGCCATTGTTGCTCTTTTTCCTGCACCACTAGAAGCACCTATAACAAGAGCTCCATAACCTCCTGTGGCCATCATTGTAGCGTAAATAGGTATTTGAGTAGTAATTTCATTAACCATAAAACTACCAAAATTACCAGGAGACTTAAAAGCATCTTCAAAACTTATATTAGGCTGAAAAGAGCTTCTAATTGATTCTGTTTCTTCTACATAGTCTACGGCTAAAGAATCTAATGCTTTATCTATACCATTACTACCTAGCATTTGCTTTAATGACTGTCCAGTAAAAACCCTTGTACCTATAGATTTTGGTGCTACTTTTCCTACAAAATTTAAAACTTTACCAGTTCCATATATTAAATTAAAACCTATGTCAGCAAATCCACCACCTATGTTACGCATGTATTTATCTATGTCACTATAATTTTTACCGGCTAAATCTAAAGCAAGATCATTATCTTCTATAGTATTCATTAAATCAGCTATTTCAACTTGTCTTTTTTTGAATAAACCTTGCTCGGCTTTGGCACTTTGATAAGCGTTTTTATATGTTGCTAAAAAATCTCTTGTAGTTTGAACACCATTTTTTAATGTAATATCATTTAAATTTTTTAAATTTTCATTTTCAGCACCGCCTTGATCAACATAATCATCAAAACTCATACCAGACTTAAAGCTTTCTGATGAAACATTTAAGTTTAATAATTTAATATTTTCTTGTATAGTTGCATAATCTTTTTCATCTGCTTTTCCATCAGTAACTTTTTTCATTAAATCTAAAAGCTGTTCGTATAAACCTAGATTTTTAGAAGAAGTATCTGCCTCATCTATTTTTTTATTAAAGTCTGTTTTTAAACTTGTTTTTAAAGCAGCATTCCCAATAAAAGCTCTGGCTTGATTTTGTAAACTTTCATCGTTATCTTCATTTCTTTTTGATGTTTTTGCTTCATTTAATCTTTGCGTAGCAATATCTATTATAGTATCTTCTTTAGCTTGATTATAAATTTCTTCTGGACTTTTAGGGTTTTCAAGCTGATAATTATTATTAGTTAATTTATCTAAACTAACTTGAAACTCTTTTTCATAAGGATATACTTTTTCAGTTTTTAAAGGACCACCAAAATAATTATACGATCCATAATTAGAACCAGTTTTAGACTCTTTGTTTATAGGTTTATCATAAGGATCAAATATAGCTTTATTTGGAATTAACTTAACTTTTCCGTTTTCATCAGGTTTACCACCTTCTTCTTCTATGTATAAAGGTTGAAAATTATCTGTTGGTAAAACAGTTGTTAATATTTCTCTTTCTTTTTCTATACTTAAAGTTCCATTATTTTTTGCTAACGTTGCTTGACCTTTTTTGTATAAGCTTTCATTTAAAGCTTTTAATCTTCTTGACTTAAGTTCTTATTAAAAAAATCTTTTATAGTATTTAAGTTTTCTTCTGTTTTTCCTTCAGCTCTAAAATTTATTAAATCACTTTGAACTGTTTCTCCTTTATTGTTTTTATATTTTAATCTTAAATTTTTTAAACCCTTAGATTCAACACCCATTCCCGCATCAATAGAAATTTGTTCTAAATCATATGATAACCCTGGTATTTCACTACTATATTCTTCAAGAAAACTTTTAACTTCTTCCGCGCCTCTAGTTGTGTTTTCATTTATTTTAAATAAACTTTCTGTTTTATAATCTAATGTTCCAGTATCTGTTTCCGTAAAAAGTATGTTATCTGGATTTTTTATAGTTTTAGTAGGAAACAAAGAAGTTACATCTGCTTCTAACTCATTTTCAGTAGCTATTACATTTTTATTTTTCTCCAAACAATCTTTATATGCTAGGGATCCTATTACGTGTAACTCTTTACAGTTTGCCATTAATTAAATTTAAGATACCTGTACTTGTTCTTCTACTTTTACTTCTTCTTGTCCGTCAGGCTTTTGTTCTGCAACCACTTCTTCTTTTACTTCAACCTCTTGTTTTGGTTTTGGCGATCCTATTGGCATTTCTTCACCAATTTCTTTTTCTAAAAACCAAGTTTTATAATCCTCTTTAAATTTATTTTTTGCACTTTCTCTTAATGCTTTTCCAGGTTGTAAATAATAATCAGTTGCTTGAGCTAAAATATTATTGTTAAAAGCTATTACTTGATCATTACCTTCATAAGTACCTAATACTTCTGAGGCTATTTTATCCATAGCTAATTGAAAAGGTAAACTATTTTTTATAGCTTCTTTGTCTATTTTTTGAAAGTCTTGTACCATGTTATCTCCTATAGGTTTTTGATATAAATCTGGAGAACCATCAGCTTTTTTCTTTCTATATGTTTTTGTTATATTACCAGTTAACGCAGTTTCGTTAGTATCCTTACCCATTTGTTTTACTTCAAATATTTCTGGATTATCTTTTTTAAACTTTTGGTTTTGCTCAGATGTATCAGGAATACTTACAAACATGTCTTGTGTTTCAGATAAAAGATTTAATTTGTTTAAATACATTTTTTCTACAAAATTTTCATCATTATCATATATAATCCAAGCTAATCTTGATATATCTTGATTTTCAGCTACAATATCTACAAAGCCTTCTAAACTTTGATCTAAAATACTTAAAGCTTTATATCTACTTACAGGTGTTGACATAAGATCTACACCACCCATAAGGTTAGCTTTAATAACAGCGTCTTGCCATAACTCAGTATTTGATTCAATATTTTCCATACCTGTTTTTATTGTTTCAACACTTTGTATTATGTCATTTGCAAATTTTCTAGCTTCAGCAGGATCTTTAGCTGTACCATTTTCTAAAGCTAATTGTATATCTGCATAAGCTTGTATAAAAGGATTATACAAACTAGCATAATCAACAGGAGGTGTTGTGTTCATTTCATACCCTAACTCATAGGATAACCTTGATTGAAGCTCGGAGACGGTATATTGAACCTCCTGATTCATCTTTTTATTTTCAATAAGTTTTTCTTTTAATCCCATGTTTTAAAATTTATATAGGTATTGATCTTATAGCGCTGGCTGNTGCGCCTATAGCNGCTGTATTACCANTGTACTCTCTAGCTAAAGCATTGTTTCTTTGTAGTCTTAAATCTTTTATAGTAGACTCGTCTCTTCTTTCTTGAGCTTTAAATTGATAATCTTTACCAGCAACATCTGCATCTTGAATTCTTCTTCCCTCGTCTAATTGAATACCTTGAACTCTAGCTTGTTCAGCATTTTGAAGCTGCTCTAATGTTTGTTGTCCTTGTGCAGCCATTTTTTCATTAGCAACCTCTTGTTGTTCAATAGTTGCAGCAACACCCTGTTTTCCTTGTAATGCAGCTTGAGCTAAAGCAGTTGCACCACCAGCACCTCCACCAGTAGCTCTAATAGTATCTAGCGTATTTGCTAAAGCAATATCAGTCTGCTCCGCCTGTATGTCAGCTGCAGCTGTAGAAACACTTAAGTTTGCAAATGGATTACTTAGATTACCACTAAGATCCTTAGCTAATGCGCTTAGGTTAGATACGTTTTGATATGGATTAATTACTTTTTGTCTATTTCTTTCCATAGAAGCTAATCCAGCTTTTGCAGCTCTTTTTTCACCTCTAGCTTGTCTAGCCATAGATCTATAACCTGCGGCTTCAGCTGCGCCACCGAAAAGGTTTCCAAATAATCCCATAATTTATATTTATTTAATATGATGATTCTACATAGTTTGTAGAAACAGCAAATAATTCTGATTTTGTTCCTGAGTAACTTGCATTGCTAACAGAGAATTTTGCAGTAGCATAGTAGCCTTTAATACCCGTAGTATCTCCTCCCCATAAAATATTACCATTTTCTGCTGGAGAATTACTAACTAAATTTGCAAAATACTTACCTTCTTTTAATTTAAAATTATTAGCATTAAAATCACTTGTTAATCCTGCTAACGTTGTTATTGTAGCTGCTGGTGCAATAGTAAATGCTCTATCACCAGAACTAGTTACCATACCGTTATGTGACAAAGCAGTGTGGTTTTCTGGTAAATTAATTACAGCCCAACCTGCAGATCCTTCATAATTAACTGTTTTAAAAGTTTTAATTAACGATGGCTCACCATTAAAAACAACTGTTACGTCAGAGTTATATATATAATTATAAAACTGGCCATAAGGATTTGGTGATCCTGCTTGATTTATGTAATGTTTAAATATTCTACCTTTGTAAAAACTAAAGAAATCACTCCCTAAGCTATTAACAAAAGTTGGTTCATAACTATAAAGACTAACCCAACCTCTAACCTGTTCATCAAAAGCCAAAGTATTAAATGTGTCGTCTGTTTTTTGTATAGATATAGTATAGTCTTTAGTGTGCTCATTAAATCCTGCGGTAATTTTATTTGTATTAACTGCTCCAAGATTATCTCTAAAAAAGTCATGCATACCGTAAGATGATATTTCTGTCATTCCATCTAAAGATAATCTTAAAACACAATTTCTTTTTCTGTCTGTAAAATATTTTCTATAACCATATATTGCAAAACTATATGGATCTGTGCTTATACCATACTCTCCTTTATATGGTATAATTTGCCCTATGACTAAATTTGTAGACGTTATAGATGCATTGCCTTCCGCAGAATATATAGCGTCTTTATCTATTAAAGCTCTACTTACTTTGTCTTCTTGAAATATAATTAAGTTAGTATCTTCTGAATATAGTTTTTGTATAGAAACATAAGCAGGGTCAGCACTTTTAGTTATGCTTTCACCAACTGGAAACTGATTTGTGTTGTTAACTCCTGTTCTAGAGTTATATATACCTGAATATATTAAAGAGTTAAACCTATGTTGTGATTGTGGAAAATCTTCTACTAAATAAGCTTTTGCTCCTAAATCTACAGATGTATTATTATAACCACCTCGTATTCTTGATTCTTCTATATACCAATCAGGGCTAGTATTATTGTAAGTTACAGCATAAGTTGTACAATTAGTTCCACCTGGGCAAACAGTGTATTCTCTAGGCAAATTAGTGCCTTTTATACCAGCCGCCGGTGCTTCATTAAAAACAGGAGCAACAGCTTGTGCTGTAAGATTAGCTACTTTTTTTAACCAAAAAGTGTTAAAATATTTAATTTCAATTGTTGCCGCCATAATTTATTATCACTTATTTTATGTGTTTATTACACTAAGGACACGTTGACATTATTATTACTACACCATTGCCATTACTTCCTGTAGTGTTAATTATTACTTTACTTCCACTAGGATTTGTTACAAGATAATAGAAGTCTGGTACAGGTGTTGTTCCATTAGCATCTTGATATAATATATCACCATCTTGTATGTCAGTTCCAGGGTTTCCATCGTGATAATATGTATTAGGTTGTGAAACACTACAATTTATACCACTAAAAACTTGCCCATTACTTGATGGCATTCCTGTAAAAGCAGATTGAACTACTATAGGTTGATTTACAACTATAGACATAAAACCTACTCCTTGTGTAGATCCGTTCCAGCAATCTTCCAAAGTAATTTGTAATACATAAGTACCTTGTGCTGTTCCAGATGTTTTTGTTAAATTTCCATTTTGTTCTCCAATTGAAAAAATATTATTTACCGCTGTTGAACCATTAAAAGTAAGACCTGTTATTCTCCATCTTAACTCATCTGTTTCTGCACCGCCTACATTAGCACCATTTTTAGCTGGTAAGCTTCCACTTCCTAACACTATAGAGCTTGGTAAAGCTTGTATTGTTGGTAAATTACTACCAGTTAATGTTGCATCAAACACCGGAGGTTTATTAGCTAAAGACTCGGTAAAACTTAATGTAAAAGGTTCACCGCTACCCGCTCCGCTGCCAATGTCTACACTTCCTGTAAAAGTAAATGTAAACACTTGTAAAGTATCTGAACCATTAATATAAGTAAAAAATTGACTAGTTTTAATGCTGTAACCAGAAGTTGAATTACCAACTAAGACAAATCCACCAAAAGCTTGCCCAGAACCATCAACTACCGACATAGACATGGTTGCTTGAAGGTCTACTCCACCGCTATTTCTAGCTTTAAAAACATTAGTTATAGTATCATTATTACCTTTACTTTCATCTAATACCCATCCTATTGGCCCAAACCCAACCGCGCCATCAAATGTATTTAATATATCAGCATTAAGATCTGAAATCATGCCAACAGTTGTTGTTTCCCAATATATATCAAGTAATGAGTCTGTAGGCTCTGTTTCATAAACAGCTAAATATGGTTTCATTGTTGTGTTAGCAACGTTTGTGGATGTAACACCTATAGGATTTGCTTCGTTAGTTGATAAACGAGCTATTAAAGGGTTTGTGTCTAATTGATAAAGACTATCTTGACCAAATGAAGAAAGCGTAGAATACAAAACAGGTGCCCCTGAGTTGTCTAATACTTCAAAAGCCATGTTTGAATCTGTAGCGGTTGAAATACTTATTGCTGTATCTGTTAAAACTCCAGGAAAATATTGTTTATTGTTTTCAGAAGCTCCAGAGCTTGACCCAACAACTGTGTTAGTAACTCTACCAGAAAGCTGAATAGAGCTTCTAAATTGTTTTTGCTCCGGACCAACTTCAGATAAATCTCTAGGTATTTTATTTATATTATCATTAAACAATACAATGTTTGCTGTTTTATTATCTTCATCAGTAGGAAATTCTACAAAACTTACAGGACTTGTAGCTGCTATTTGATCTGGATAACCATTTATTATACCAGGTAAATAAACATTATAATATTCTTGCTCTTGTTGCCTTACAACTATTTTATAAGAATACCAACCCGTAGGGTTTAAGTTATAAGAATATTTATTATCTGGACTGGCTGTAGCTGAATTTAAATAATATTTTGAATTAACAGGACCTGATGTTGTTACTGTGTATACTGCACCCACATTGGAAATAGATGTTATTTTTACGTAATCTTCATTTTCTCCTCTCATTATATCGCCAGCTAAAGGTATGTTTTGACCTCCACCACTATTTAAAGTAAAAACATAAACATTACCTTGTATGGTTGCTGTAGCGCCAAAAATATTAAAACCAGTTCCAGTGCCAGATGGTATTGCATATAAACCAGGTTCACCTGTAGAAATGCTTGGAAAATTAGAAACACCACCTAAGGTTATACTATTTCCATCAGGTAATGTTGCTATTAAAGGTTTGTTTATTTCAAAAGTGCTAGGAGATATTTTAGATTTTATTCTAGTGCCAGAAGCAATACCAACACCTAAAATTAACATACCTACTTCAAAGCTAGGAAAAGTAACTAACCCTTGGCTTAAGTCATAAGAACCAATGTGATCAACTTTAATTTGTGTACCACCTGTTGAAACAGCTCCGTCTACAGTTGCTATAACTTGAGATGAAGAAGTTCCAGAAGAAATTATAGAAGATATATTTAATTGCAAAGCATCTCCTGGCCAAGTTGCAATTTGACCTCTACTTAGTGTTGTTTCGTTATAAGGAGAGTATACGGTTGACCCTCCATATGTTATTGATCCGGATGTTGTTTCTGTAGGATTTATAGAAGATAATATTACAGAAGACTGTCTACCCCATTTATCAGATAAAATAAAACCTACCTGATAATTTCTATTTTGTTTTAAAGAGTGGTTAGGGTATTCTACCCAATTAGTATAACCTTCATTTACGTCAGTTTGTTTTGCAGCGATTCCAACTTGATAATTTAAAGTATTAGGAGGCGTATGCTGATTAACAAAGTTACCATATATAATTCTATTACCAGCAGTTTCTTGTGCTAAAGCTCTAGTAGGAACCATATCGTAAACTCTTGTAGTTTGAACAGTAGGTAAAGTTTTGTAAGGTTTTCTTGATTGATAATTATAAGTATAATAATCTAAATATTGTGTTAAAGAATTAGAGTTAAAAGAAGAAGACTCTACATTGTCTAAAACTTTTACAGCATTAGAATCAGATTCTTTATACAGAATATCTATTGAGGAAATCTTGTAAGTAGAAGAATTGCTTTCACCTAAATTTTTAGCTATATCTGGCAGTGGAATTATCAATTCAATATCTTGAACATTGTTTTCCATCCACTCTAAAATAGTACTTCTATAAGCAGCTTCTTCATCTTTAGGTGTAGCTGGAGTTCCTCCGCTACCTATAAAATAACCTTGTTGTTTAGGTATATAAGCTATTTGTGTAAAAGGCGCTATAATAGAATATTCTCCATCATCATATCTAAATCTATAGCTAAACCTTACAAATAATGTTTCTAAATAATCAGGATCACCAGGCCAGTTTGTAACTGACTTTTTGTTTGTCATCGTCGATATTAAAAAATTAATAGGTTCATTAGCTGATATAGTTCCAGTTATAGGTAGGTTTACACTTATTATACCTGTGCTTGGAGCCCATGCGGAAACATATAAATATTGGTCATAACCAATTGTTGTAGATACAATACTTGAAAATATTTCAAAACCAGGATAAAAATTAATAGTATTAGTTGCAACAGCTCCAGGCGCCGCACTTAAAGTAACTATAGTATTACCGCCTACATACTCTATTCCTAAAACTTTTATATATGTTGTTATTACTGTTGCGCTACCAACTACTTGGCCAGGTTTAATATTATAATTTAAACCAGTTATAGTAATTTCTGATCCTGAAACAGATGCTGCAGTACCACTAGTAATAACTGCAAGAGTGATAGTACTAGTACTTGGTGATGATGCTATATTACCTGAAGCTGTTTTAACCATCTCTATCGGCTCGTATGGATTATATTTAGCAACAGAAATACTAGCCTCACTAGTATAATAACCGCTTGACCTGGTTACATTTATTTTTCTAGGTTGATTTCTATTGTCTGTAAAAAATAATAAATCTTCTATTAAACTAATCCCTGTTATAGGGCTAGCTGTAGAAAAATTTAAAAACAAATTAGGTCCTCCATCAAAAACTAATGCGTTAAAAGTATCTGCGCCAGGGGTATAAGTGTATATACAATTTATGTGACCAGAAGGTTGTAATGGTTCTGTACCAGTGTAATCAGTTAAAAATACATACATTCGTGATCTTGCTTCATCTGAATAATAACCACATACCCTTATAGGTCTAGCAAAAATTATACGTTGATTAACTGGTAATCCATATGGTAAAGGCTCTGACACATACACAGTAGTTATACCAGATGTAGTTTCAAACCAAGCAACTTTACTTAAATATTTTGTTCCTTTTTCTCCTGAATTATCCCACAAATATATATCATCTCCAACTCTTATTACTGGCCCAACACCGTCTAAAATTATTTTATAATCACCTGTTTCAGGTATTAAGTTTTGATTTTGAGTAACGTAACTTGTTCTATAACTATCTGTAAAATTAGTAACACAAGCATTACCTAATATTGATTCTAAAGAGCCAATATCATCATCTTCTGATTTACCTACAGATATATTCTGTGCGTCTCTATACTCACCATTAGGTATTAATCTATCATCAAGATCTTTATTCATCTTGGATGCTAGAAAAGTGTTTTTAATTTCTGGCATATCTAGTATTTAATCCATTTAGATTTACCTCTCATAACTTGAACAATTTGATCAAGCTTAAGATTAGATAATCTTATTTTAGCATTTCTTAGTTTTGCACTTCTTTCTTGTTTAAATCTTCTTATTATATATTCTTGTACATTAGAACTAACTGAAAGTATAGCATGTATTATATGTGCATACAAAGCTTCTTCTGCTAACTTAGGTATTCTACTGTCTAAATCATAAGCATTACCATCTGATATATATTCTAAAACAATTAATTTATTACTTAAGTTGCTAGTAAATTGAAATTTACCTTCTCTTTCGTTTATTAAAAACCAACCATTTTGTTGGCTTGTTTCAGGACTCATACCATATCTTTGGCCTAAAGCTGGTGTAAACCAATCTACATTGTATATGTTTGCACCTTCTTCAAATTCTCCATATATTGCTCCGCTTATATTTCTAGGGTTTAATGCATCAAATCTTTCTTCTGTTATAGACTCTGTTGTAATATTAGAATCAACACTATCCTGCGTGGGTAAACCAAGATTATCTTGCGCAGGCATTTCCCATGGATTAGTAGATAAAGTGTTTGCAGGATATATAGTGTGTAAAATACCACCATTATCTACATAAGACAACCTTACATAATTAACATAATCTTGTGGTATAACTAAACTTAAACTACTAGGAACAGTAAGCTCTTGTGATCTTACACTCTTTAAAGTATCATAACTAAACTCTTGTAAACCTCTTTTTGCATGAAATATTACATCAGTTCTTTTAACGCTAGGTATAAGTTTACCTGCTCCAACATATGCTATTAAAAAATTATCTATAACATCATCAAGTCTAGTAAAAGAATAAGCCCCATTATTATCATCTATTGCATCTTCATTCATTTGAATTTTAACATAACTAGAAGCAGCAATTATAGCATGAACCGTAACGATGTTATTAGACATTGTAAACGGATTTGGATTTGAAAATGATAAAGTAGAACCATTAACAACCGTTGCATTTTTATCTAAAGTTAACTCTTGAGAGCTAAAAGTTAAGGTATCACCATTCCATGGGCTTGTTGAAAATGAAAAAACCGTTCCTGTTCCAGGTGCACCAGCTCCTGTTTCAAGAACTAAAACACTTTTTCCACCTACATTAGTATTTGATCTAACTGTAACACCATCAATAAGTATAATAGTTCCTGTACCAAAAGCGTTAGTAGTTGTTCCAGACACTCCCATTCCAGGTAGAATATTATTATTATAAGCTGATAGTGTTACTTGATTAGAAGCTATTGAAGACGGAACTGGATTAGCTGTTAAAACTTGCCCTGCGGTAAATAAAATATTAGCTTGAAGTGGTGTGTTTCCAACAGTGGTTGATCTAGTTAAAACTCCTTTTGTAGAACCAGCTGGATCAGTTACATTAGCTCCTACAACCCATCTAATTGTTGTACCATCTGTGTAAACAGGTATATTTCCTCCTTTTAATATAAAATTATTAACCGTAACAGCAGCGTTATAATTATTGTATTTAAAATTATTTGCTGTTTGTGTTGGTAAAGCAACTGTTAATGATATAACAGGAACTTCAACTGTTCCGTTTATAACAGTAGGTGCGCTTAAAGTTGCAACTTTTGTTCCTGCGGCAATACCAGTACCAGTTACAACATCACCCACTTGTATTGTATTGTTAAATGTTGTTAAATCAACAGTAGTACTAGCTGCTCCCGTGGCATTTTCTACAACAGCTGTTGTTACTGGAAATGAAGAAGAAAACTCTGTCCAATTAATAGCATCTGGGCTTCCAAATAATTTAAAATTATTTAATAAATAATCATTACTAGCAGAATCAGAAGAACCAAACGTAAGATCAACATCAAAAGTACTTGTAAAAGTTTGATTAGCAGCGGTATTAGCTACCAAAAACTGCTGGGCCCCAGCGTAATATTGTCTGTTAGTTTCGGTGATTAAACCACCATCAGGTATAGGCATAGATTAACTTTTTTGATTATTATCTTGTTGAGCAATTTGAGATGCTGCAACTTGTATTATCTCTGGATTTTGTATTACAACGCCCGCATACAAAAGTATTTTAGTTATTACCTCTGTTTGTTCTGGTTTTATTAATTCAAAATCTGTAGAAGTTGCTGAATTATATTGATATTGACCACCTCCACCAGTTGTAAAATTCCAAACTACATCCATAGGTTTTCTTAACCACGCAACACTTAAATCACTTACAATGCTTGTTGGGTAAACAGTTAGTTTGTTTTGTTCATAAACATATATTGGATAAGTCTTAGAAGGTTTTGTAAGATTAGAAGAGTTTAAATGAAACAAATCTGATCTAGTTACTCTTTCAAGCTCTTGAGTTGGTATTGCCCCTGGAGTATAAAAAACTCCACCTAATCTATAAAAATCATTAGGTGTTACTTGAAGTAATATAACAGCATTAGCTGCTGGCGCAGCGTTAAATACTAGTTCTAATCCAGTAAGCGTCCACGTATTAGCAGCTTGTTGTATTCCTGCAACAAATACTTTTGCAGTTCCATTAGCTACTTGTGAAGCGTTTATAGTTGTTAAGGTAAAATCAGTTTGTGAGCCTGTAGCGTTTTGAGTAAAATTTTGGTTTACTGATGCGGCGCCTGATTGAGTGGGAAGATTAAAGACTTTAGATCCAGCATCGTAAGTTGCCGAAGAATATTCTTTAAATACGTTTGTGGCCTCATCGATGTTTACAACTCTATCAGAGTAATCGGTATCGGCTTGTGGCACACGTAGTTGTTGATTTAAACTCTCAAAATAATTTTCAAATATTTCTAATTGAACTTGAGTACCTATTTTATTAAACTCTAAAGGTGTCATATAACCCCTTTGTTCTTTATTAAGTATTAATAAAACGGTTTGATATACAGTATTTACGTTTATTG
>JGI24003J15210_10000851_pt1 | contig 13085 bp, 25 predicted proteins | sample LinPmetageLP28_FD_15210 | JGI IMG/M metagenome (IMG submission 15210)
AATTTAACAAAACAAAGATGAGTAAAGAAAAACTTATTAATAAACTACTTTGGTTAGGATATACATCTGCTGAAGAAGGGAAAATAAAGAGAATAGAGGCTGTAAGTACAGCTCATAAATTATTAGATAAATATTTAAAAAACCACAAATTTAACATATTAAACAAAACAAGATGAGTCCAACAGAACTTAAACAAATACTCTATAAAGAATGGAAAGGTCTTTATGAGTCTAAACCAAAAAACACGTCAAACAAATCATTTTTATTGTTGTTAAAAGCAACAAGAGAAATGTATCCTAATGACCAAAAATTTGGCACACAATGGCTGAAAGTAAAAGACTAGAAAGATGTTTTAAGTTCAAAGAACTTACTCTTGCAGACCCAAATCCAAATTTTACTTTAAAGCAAGTATTAGATTTTTACGCTAACTCTTATCCAGAATTAGTAAACTCACATCTTTCTGAACCTGTAATTGTAAAAGACAAAATAGAATACACTTTTGAAACAAAAATAGGCACTAAGGGATGAATAATTTAATGGAAAAAGTTTTGCGATCTCTTCCATATGACATTACTAATAAAGTAAAAAGAATATGCAAAAAAGAGGAGAAAAACATCGTTATATTGGACAATGCGTTACACATACAACTATGCAACAGAGTTCTAAACGAATCAAAAAAAGAAAAACGTTTGCGAGTTCCGAAAGGAGCAACACGTTTCACTCTGTAGTATCTGTAAAAGATAAGTATAGTTTATTAAAAATTGATAATGTTTGTTTAAGTCTATTAAGTGTTCTTAATGAACATACTAATATAGATTTAAACGACATTGTTGATTTGGAAAATCAGCAAGATTTAATCAATTATTTAAACAAAAAAATGCTTGAGTTGTTTCAAGATGAATTAAAGTATTTTGATTTTGAAGATATTGTTTTTAATGGTAAATCAATAATACTTTATAAAAAAGAAATAACAGAAGGTAACTGTTTTACATTGGATTGTATTAAAAATGTTGATGATGAAAATTTAAAAAAAATTATTAGATATACGATAGGAGCTTTAATTATTAAATACAAGTTTCCTACGTTTAAAGATAATTACATGTTTAATAATGTTTTAGAATATTGTACAGGTTTTGAAGAAGAGGATGAAGAATCATGTATTGAAGAATCATTTGATGAGTATTTTGACAAACATAATTTTGTTTTAAATGAATGTATTTCTGAATATATAAAAGGAAATAACGAATGGCATTATAATTATTTAATGGAAATTCCAGTTCATGATAAAACAATTAAAACAATATTAGAAATGGTAAATTATTACCAAAGCTATGAATCTAAAGATTTTTGTTTTAGTAAAGTTATACATGAAGATTTAAGCAGGTTTGATAGTGAATACATGTCTTTTGAAGCTTATTTTTCAATATTACCTTCTTATGATGCGGTTTTTGAAAATTATGAAGAACATATCAATTCTTATTGTGCTGATTACACATTAGAAGAAATAGTATATAGTAAAGATTATTCTTTAGAAGGTGTTAAAAACACTATCAAACATGAAAAAACAATAAAATATATTAAAAAAATAGTAGAATACTTATGGGAGATTTAGAAAAAAAGGTTTTTAAACCTATTGATAGCTTAGAACCTAAAAAAGTAATGATTTTTTACAGAAATGATAAAAATCAAGATTACGTTGAAGTAAGAGACGTTAATACACAAGGTAAAATGCTTGTAGGTAAGCCTGCAAGTAAAAAAACAATGAATTTTATGAAAGATTTAATTGTTGAATCTGTTGATCAAGTTAATATTAAAGTTGATTGTAGACCAAATAAGTTTTTTTGGTTAGACACAAGTCATGATAATACTTTAATTGCTTGGACTGAAAAGCCACAAGAAAGAATTGTTAGAATAGGAGATATAAATTATAAATATCAATGTCCTAACACTTTCTGGGCTTATGATGGTAACAATGTATATCTATATGCTTACAAAAGATTTAGACATCTTGAAACTACTTTATATAGGTTGGCAACACCAAACATTTATGATGATGGTAAAATATGTTGGGGAAATATATCAAATAATAATGAAAATGTTTTTCGTAAATTGAGTAATTTTAGAACTATTATTCCGCAACTTTTTTGGGATTCTCAGTTTAATAATCATTTACATTCCGGTTTGTTATACGCACCTAATAAGTTTTATGAATTAGATAAACAAGGGCAACTGCAAAATCATATAGAAAACGGTAAAACTATTAAAGAAGTAATTAATGCACTTAATCAAAAGATTTCTATCTAATCCATTATCACCTATTCATATTGATTTAATAGGTGTTGGAGGTACAGGTTCTTATGTGTTACAAGGTTTAGCTAAGTTAAATCTTGTACACAAAGAAATTGTAATGAATAGTCAAGGACTAAAAGTTAATGTCTATGACCCTGACGTAATAAGTTCTTCTAATACAGTAAGGCAATTATTTCGTGAAGAAGAAATTGGAGAAAGTAAAGCTATGACTATTGTTGGTAATATTAACAGAAATTATGGCTTTGATTGGAATGCTTATGAAAGTCATTATAACGTAAAAAAAATAAAAGAAACACAAGTAATTATATTGTGTCCTGACAACATGAAAGTAAGAAAAGAAGTTTACAATTATGTAGCTCATAAAATTAAAGGACAAGAAATTAATTATGGAGAAGGTGTTTATATTATTGATTTTGGTAACAGTTATGATTACGGACAAGTATATTTAAGCTACATTCCAGGAAAAAATGTTAAAACATGTGTTCCTCAATATGGTTTTCCTAAAAATTATTTAGAAACTAAAGAAGACTTAGACGAGCCTAGTTGCTCTATTGCAGAAGCTATATCAAAACAAAAATTATTTATGAATCCTTTATTAGCAAATCATGGGCTTAATTTGTTACACGATTTGTTAACAAAAGAACAAATAATTTATCATGGTGTATACGTTTCATTAGAAACATTAAGTTCAAAATCTATAAATTGGAATGATTAATTGGAGAGAAGTTTTAGTAATAATACTATCAAATATAGCTGTTGCATCAATAGCTATAGGAATAACAGTAATTATACAACGAAATAGTTGTGAGCAAAAATCAACATTAATTCAAAATTGTTGTAAAGACATCAAGGAAATCAGGCATTAGCTTGGTTTTCCCTTTGTGTCTTGATTATTATTTATTATTTATTATTTATTATGGGAGAACAGTTAAGTTTTGACAACTTACCAAATTTTATTGGACAAACTAATGTCGAAATAGAAGAAATAGTATTAGGAACATTTATTAATTATCCAGACACTTATTATTTATTGTCAGATAGTGTTTCAGTTAAAGATTTTTCAACTACAGAAACTAGATTAATATATCAAGCAATATTAGAGTTAAGTAAAATATCTAAAATTGATATTGCTACTGTAACAGACATGTTAATTAAGAAAAAATATGTTTTGTTGTCAAACGCTAAAAGTGAAGTAAATCTTATAAGCTATTTAGAAGACATATGCGATAAGGTTGATACTGATAAAAACATTAAAGACCATGTTAAAATATTAAATGGTTATACGCAACGTAGAGAGTTGTTTTCTTTATCACGTAATATTAGTGAAATGTGTAATGATAGTCAAGATGGATTAGAAATTATACAGTCAATACATAAAAGTTTGCTAGACATTCAAGAATTAGCAGAAATAGAAGACTTTAATGTAGAAAAATCTATGATTAATTTTATAAAAGATTTAGAAAGTGAAGTTGCTTTAGGCGTTAAAAGTGGTATACCTTGTTTAGATAAATTTATTTATCAATTTGATTTAAATAATTTAATTATTATAGCTGGCGCACCGTCAATGGGTAAAACAGCTTTTGCGTTAGAGATATTTAAAAATAATATAATGTGTGATACAACTTATCCAATTTTCTTTTCATTAGAAATGACAGATTTAGAATTGACTAAAAGATTAATTAGTTCTTATAGTTGTATAGAAATGCACAAGTTTAGAGATAAATCTTTAGACAGTATTGATAAAAGTCAAGTAAATGAAGCAGTTAAAGTTTTTAAATCAAAATGTTATTTTATTGACGATAAGTCTAGAAAGTTAGGTAAGATTTTAAATCAAATTAGAAAACAAGTAATTAGACATAACTGTAAATTAGTCGTAATAGATTATTTGCAGTTAATATCTTGTAGGTCTAAATCTGGTAACAGAGAACAAGAAATTGCAATGATTTCTAGATCATTAAAAGAAGTTGCGGCAGAATTAAAAATTGTTGTAATTGCATTAAGTCAGTTAAATAGACAAGTTAACGCAAGAACTAACAAAAGACCTATGCTATCTGATTTAAGAGAGTCAGGTGCTATAGAACAAGATGCAGATATGGTTATATTTCCATATCGACCAGCTTATTATGAAATGCAAGAAAAAGGCATACCTGAGTTAGAAACTGATGTTGAAATTATTATAGCAAAAGGCAGAAGCACAGGTGTTGGAAGCGTATATGCAAACTACGTTAGTAAGTATGTTAAATTTATAAGTGATTTTAAAGAAAATGCAAAAATCCAAATATTGGCAAATTCAGCGATTGGTATCGAAAACCATTGGGTTAAAACCGATAATAGTAACAATAGTCATTAAGGCTTTTTGGAACTCTATTAGAAAAATTCTTAAACAAAAACGTGATATAAATTTAAAAGGTTATTTCATGTTTTTGAATAAGAAAAAAGATTAAAATTTATGATATTTATTGTAAATTAATTACATTTGTAAGATAGAAAATATGTTTGGACTAATAGTAACAAAGAGTGTTATAAACAATATTAATGACATTCAAAAAGTGTACGAACAGCTTTTAAAAGTAGGAGTAAAAACACTAAACGACAAGGAAAAAATAGTAGAATCGGCATTGTGGTATCACAAAAACACAGGTCTACTAGAAAAGGTAAAGACAAAGGAACAATTAAAATTTGCAGAAGAAAACGACGAATATCAACTTTTATTTTTAAATTAACATGAAACCGAATACACTTATCCTCGGAGCATCTGGTACAGGAAAATCTTCTAGTATCAGAAATTTACCCAAAGACACAACGATTATCTTTAATACAGAAAGAAAAACGTTGCCGTTTAGAGAAGGTAGAGATTTTAAAATGAACTTTGCGATACACAACTATCCTCAGTTTGAAAAAGCCTTTGACAAGGCATTAAAAAGCGAAAAAATAACTCATATTGTAGTTGAGTCATTAACGTCTTTGATAGAAATGATTGACGAACATGCTGAAAAAATGACCGGAGGTGGTTTTGAAAAATGGGCTTTGTATAACACTACGTTATCAGAAGTCTTTAAAAAATCAAAATCATCTTTAGATAAGTATGTTTTTATGATTTCAATTGACCAAGTAATTGAATCAGCAGAAGGTGTGTCAGAAAGATACGCTGTAGTTCAAGGTAATAGATGGAAGAAGTCTATTGAGAAAGAATTTGTTAACGTATTGTATTCTACTGTTGAAGAAAGAGACGGAGAATTTAAGTACGTGTTCTTAACAAATAAAAATTCCAAATACTCTAACGTTTCGGCTAAAACTCCTTTAGATTTAGCACCCGAATATATTCCTAACGACTTAAATTATTTTCAAGAGCGTTGTGATAAATATTTCGAAACAGACGAAAAGTTAGAAAGTATTGATAGTTTTTTATAAATCTTAAAATTTAATTAAAATGGATGCATTCGATTTTGTACAAAAATCAGAATTAAAGTCAACGCCTACTTATGCTAACCACCCAGACATTGCTTTAGCGGTAATAGAAAGTGCAGAGTATAAGCAAGGAGCATTTGGTAGAACACCAGATGCAGAAATGTTTGACCTTGTTTTTAGATTGCTTACAACAGCAAGTCAAAACAAAGCAAAATCAGCTGAAAACGCTGGTGATATTATTAGATATAAAGCAGTATTGCCTCACACAACATTTAATGAAAGGGCTAACGAAGTTAAAGGTTCGATATTTAAACGTTTGTGTGAAAGTTCTGAGTCAACAGATTATGCTAATTATAAAACAAACAGAAAAAAACTATGTTCTGATTTAGTTGGAAAACAAGTAAAAATTGTAATAGTTTTAGAAGAAGCATTTATAGTTGACAAAGAATCTAAAGAGCCTTTATTAAAGAATTTTACTAAAGTTAGTATTGTTGAACATCCAAATAACAGTATTAACAAAACAATGAATGATATTCAAAAAATCATTCCTTTAAATCCTAAAAGAAAAAAGGCATATGACGATGCAAAATCTTATTGGGATAGTTTGCATACGCCTGCAGAGCAACAAGGTGTTGTAGAACAAAAAGGTAACGACCCTTTTGATTCAATAATGTAAAAATAAAAAAGGAAGTGTAAAAGCTTCCTTTTGTTTTCTTATGGAGTATATAGCAAAAATAGAACAAGGTCAAATAATATTTTCAAATAGAGAAATATTAGAATTACAAATACAAAGTTTAGAAGGAAAAAACGTAGCTGTAAGAATTCAAAAACTTGTAAAAAAAAGAAGTGATAGACAAAACCGTTGGTATTGGGGTGTTGCTATTCCTACAATTATTAAAGGCATAGAGCAACAAAGTGGAGAAATACTAGACAAAGGTACAGCTCATGCATTAGCTTTAAATATAACTGACGGAATTAAGTTAGAATCTAAAATGTTGTTTGGGTATAATGTAATAGAAGTAACTCAAAAAAGAACTTCTGATATGTCTGTAGAAGAGTTTAATGTTTTTTATCAAAAATTACAATTTACTTTTGCTGAACGTGACATTATTATACCTGACCCTAGTCAAGAAAATTTTATTAATCAAATATGTTAAACATTAAAGATCAAATAGAAGAAATTTCTGATAAAATTGAAATGAAATTTGATTTAGAAAAGTTTTATCCTTTTCAAGATAAAATCTATAAATTATTTAATGAATTAAAAAACAATGTTAAAATTGCACAAAAAAGAAAAAATAATAAAAGCATTTAAGCAAATAAAATTGCCAAATAATTTTGGTTTAGAAAGTAAAGACATAAAGTTTAAAGTTCCTGGAGAAATTATAAATTCAGAATTTGAAATTGTTTTAAAAGAAGAGTTTATACCTTTTTTAAAAACAATTAATTATAAAGTATCATCATGGCATTGTTTGTATAATGATGAATCTTTTACATCTATAACTATTTATGTTGAGCCTATACATAGTGAAGACATGTTGTATAATTTGTTTTTCTTAAAAAAAATGTTTGACGAAATAAACAATATGTATGGAACTGTAGAATATGAAGAGCGTTTTCATGAAGTAATGAAAAAAATAATTTCACATCCTTAATTTATAAAGAGCATTGGTTTACCCTTTGCTCTTTGATTTTTATTATGAACGATTTATTCCCAAAAGTAAATACTGAAGATTTTCAGTCAAAAGAAGAACGATATTTTTACTGGTTTTTAGTTGATTTATACAACGAAGGATACATTTCTAATGTTTTGTATGAGCCACACACTTACGAGTTGTCAGAGCCTATTACAAAGACTTTTGTTAAAGAAGAAAAGTTAAAGACTAAAGTTAAAATAACAAAAGGAGAAGAAACAATTCAAAAAGGATTGGTTTATACTCCTGATTTTGCAGTTCATTGGACACAAAAAGCTTTAGGTGTTTTTGTAGAAACATTAAACACTAAGGATAAGCTGATGAAAGGACAATCTCAAACTAAATTTATAGGTAGTTTTAGAGGTCTTGAAATAATAACATTGTTTGAAGTCAAACCGGATTTTGACCAAAACAACATGACTAGATATACTAAAGTAAAAATGAATTGGCTTTGTCAAAGAGAAAACGTATTTGTTAATCTTGTTAAATTACCAAGCCTATTTAAAAAATACTTTGTTCCTAGCAGATATTTAATAACAGATAAAAGTGCTAAACTAAGAAAAATTGACTTTAAATACAGAACACTGGAACAGTTTGCTACAGAGGTACAAAAATAAACATATAATGATTGACAGTTTTGATAGAGGATATGTTATTCTTCATAATCATACTAATCAATATGTAAGTACTGCTGTAACTAAATTTAAATACAGTAAGCATTCACTAAATCATTTAGTGACAAAACTAAGAGCAAAAGAAGAAATTCCTACAGCTTTTGTTGATGAAGTAGAAGAATTTTATAAAGAAAGAGAAAGTGTTGACACAGTTCCTTTAAGTCTTTCAGAAATTCGAGACGTTTTATTAGACGCTGATTTATTAATTGAATTTGTAAAACAAAAACAAATTGATTGGGAAATTATAGACATATTAGATGTTGAAAATTTATTTCCGAATAAGAAAAAAACACGTAAAAATTTAAAAGAAAAAGTACCATTAGAATATATGAGTGAAAACGCATTAAAATTTGAAGCGTTAAAATTAGAAGAACAAACTGAGTTACTAATAAAAGAAGTAAATAGTTTAATTAAAAAAGTAAAAGAAAATGATAACAACTAGTGAACAAGCAAAGGATTATTTAGAACATTTAAGAAATACAGATCCTAATAAAAAACGTCGTATAGACCAAGATGACAAATGGTATTTTGATGAAAAGAAATACGTGTCAAACTCAATGTTAAAACAATTCCAAAAAGGTGGTATAAGAAATTATATGTGCTATTTAAATGGAGAGTTAAAAAAGTCTTCAAAGGCTTTTGATATAGGTAGTGCATTTCATTGTATGGTTTTAGAACCAGAAGAATTTAGCAATAGATATTTTATTATAGACGATGAAGAAATTTGCGAAGAAATAGGTGGTAAAAAACCTAAAATGACTAAAAAGTATAAGGAATGGTATCAGAATGAAATTATACCGTCATCAGATGGTTTAACAATTTTATCTAGAGAACAAATGAATAACCTTGATAAAATGTTTGCATCGTTAAGTAAAATTGATGAAGCTACAAGTTTAATTAAGGCTTGTGATTTAGTAGAAAACATTTATACTAATAATTTTAACGGAACTAATGTAAAGTGTAAAGTTGATGGTATAAAATTCGACAACTTTGTAATGGATTTAAAGACCACTAGTTCAAATGTGATGGAATTTGAAAAGAGTTGCAGAATGTTTGATTACGACCAAGCTGCTGCATTCTATTGTGATATTGTAGATGTAAAAGACTATTACTTTGTTGTAGTAGAAACTATGTATCCGTATAATGTAGGAGTATTTAAAGCTGACGATTCTTTTTTAGAAAGAGGAAGGGCAAAGTATGAGCAAGGATTAAAAGATTTAAATTATCATTTATCTAATCCTGATTTAGATGTAAATAAAAAATACATTAGTCAAACATTATATTAATATGGCAAAAACTAAACAACAATTTAAAGAGTTTCATGAAAACAATCCAGAAGTTTATAGATTGTTTTGTTATTTTACAATTCAAGTAATAAATGCTGGACATTCTAAATATTCAGCAGAAGCTATTTTTAATCAAATAAGATGGTATACTACGATAGAAGTTCGTGGTGATGAGTTTAAAGTTAACAATGATTATAAACCTTACTATTCTCGTAAGTTCATGAAAGAATATAATAAAGATATTTTTAGAACAAGATCGAGTGTAGCTGATATTGAATAACCATTAACGGCAATAGTGTAATGCTATTGCCGTTTTTTTTAAATTAATTATGAGAGATATTTTAATTAAAGCAAAAAACATAGACGGCCCTAAAAATTGGATAGTCGGATTTCCTCAGTATAATTGGAAAGGAAAAGAAGGATTTCAATTAGAAGAAATTAAAAACACAATAGGTGATATTTATAATATTGAAAAAGAAACTGTTTGTCAATTTACTGGTTTAAAAGATTGTAAAAGCAACAGTATTTTTGAAAATGACATTCTTGAAATATCTTACAGTGAAGAACCTCCAACTAAATGGGTAGTTTGCTATGTTAAGTTAATAGGTATGTATAGACTTAAAATGCTTTCCGGTAATGGAGAAAGAAACTTGTTTCCTTTAAATGAAAGAGCGGTTATAGTAGGAAATATTAAAGATATAAATTAATGAAAAATTTATATGAATTATTAGAGGTAGACAAAAAAGCTACTAAAGAAGAGATTAAGCTAGCCTATAAACGGCTAGTTAAACTCTATCACCCCGACTTAGTACCAGGTAAGGAAAAAAAGTTTAAACTCATTAAAGAAGCTTACAATGTATTGTCAGACGATAAACGTAGGCAAACTTATGATATAACGGGAAGTACTACTGAGATTACTGAGAAAATAAAAGTAGAATATTTCAAAGCTGTTTTTGACAGTTTAATTGTCGATGTAATTACAGAGTCACAAGTTCAAACTTTGAGTGATGTAATCGGCAGTTTAAATAAAATGGCAATGAAGCTGAAAGACAAGAAAAAAGAAATTAACAATAAAGTAAGTATGCTTACACAATTCAAAAACAAGGTACACAAAAAAGAAAGTTGTAAGCCACAGTTTTTCTATGAGAATTTTATATTTAAAATCGAAGAATTGCAAAAAGATTCTAATGATATAGCTGTAGAAATTGAATTGTTTGATGAATTAATACAGGAGATACACAAGAACCACGAATTTTTCTATTCTTATCAAGACAATCCTAGTTCATCAATGATGCTAGAAAGAATGAAAGGAAATGAAGACAGAGAATTAAGCTAACTAACGTTAGCTTTTTTTTATTACTTATGTACTTCGTAAATGGTTTTAAGAGTTGAATTTTCTTTTAAACTCATCATAGCTTACGTCTAATATTAAAGCCTTAGTGCTTCCCATTAGATATACAGCAGTTTTAAGCTTAGGTTGGCTCTTTACTTCAGAACTAGTTTCAACGTACCCTCTAAAGTAAGTTACTTTATCTTTATTTATTACGTAATCTTGAGCGTCACCTTTCTTATTGACTACCTTTACTTCGATTATTTCAGTCATTTTCTTTTTCTATAATTTAAAGACGTTAAAATTAATTAACGTCTTTAAATAATTCAATAAAAGTTTCTTCGCTAATTACTCCGCATAAAGCTAATATAGCTAATACAATAGTAACTAATAAAGCAATCTTTTTTTTATCAACTCTTACTTTTGCAATTTTTTCAATACCATCAACAGCAGTTTCTACTGTTTCTTTTTTTAGAAAAAAATTCTTAGCAAGTACTAATAACTTTATCATTACTTTATTATTTTGGTTGTGGTCTGATATAAGTATTATTCTTAGTACCTCCGTAACTTTTTGGCTTTGGCAATACTACCAATCCTTTTACTGGTTTTTTACTTCCTCCGTATCCCATGATTTTACAATTTAAAAATTAACAATTTATTTATATATTGACTTTGCTTTTGTTTTTGTTTTTGGTTTTTTTACTTTCTTTTTTCCCATAATTTTACTTTTTATTTTTATTACACATTGCTTTCATATAACCTTCAATATTTGCAACACCTACGGTTATATTATTTATTTCTTTCTCAATAACAGAAATTTTATTTTCTAATTTAGTGTAAGATTCGTTACAACCTTGTCTATACAAGTCTATTTTTTTATCTAAATCAGACGTATGATCTGTTAATTTTTCTTTTAGTTCTTTATTTAGTCTTGTGTTCATAGCTGTTTTGTTTTTCATGTTAAACCAAAACCAACAAGTAAACCCACAAAAACAACCAATTCAGCAACAACCATAATTGGTAAATTAACGTCTGTAACCGAAACATCACTAACTGAATTAAGTAAGATAACTTCCATTTCACTAGGTTTTTCTAAAAATAAGTTTTTTATATTATTATTACTAAGCGAAATGAATTTATTATTTCTACGTTAATAATACTATATTGTTTTTAATCAGTGTTTTACATTATTAAAAAAAAGTCGCTTGAACCAGTGTCACCACCACCACCAACTAACCCTTTTATCTCTACTCTATCTAATGATACAGTACCGCTTCCAGAAGTTGCTGTCAAACTTACTGAACCAGCACTATGACCTGCATCTGCACTTATTGCACCTGTAGCTACTTGCCTATTTGTGTTATGTGTAACAAATGTTCTATTTGTTCCTTGTGGTATCTGTTGAGTAAGAATAACATTAACTGAACAAGATGTAGTCATAATTAACGAATCATCTTGTGATACCGTTATAGTCTTTGTATTGGGTGATGTTGATGCTCCACTTCTTTCGTAGTTTCCAATACCACCACTACCTGTAAAACTTCTTATGTGAACAGATACTGGATTCCACATGTTTTGATTAAAACTTACTACAACATTATGAGTTCCAGTAGGAGGGTCTACTAAATAAAAGAAAGACATTCTTTGTCCTAATCCACCTCTATTAGTGCTATGTAATTGTGTTAATGAAACTCCATTGTAAGTACATGGATTACTGCCTAACCCAACATTATTTGCATGAGTTATTTGAACAACAAGTAATCTATTGTTCCCTGTATTTTGATTATGTGAATAACTTTTAGAATATCCCGAAGGCGTAGCATTACTATTTGTTACATTTCCTTTAGTTGGAGCTGCCATATTATAAATCGTTTATGTCTTTAATTTCAATTAAATTTCTTCCTTCTAGTGTATTTACTTCCGTTCTTGCCTCATTTACTGAATCAATATCATTAAAAAATGTATTTATTGATACCTCTCCCAGTTCTAACTTGGTTCTGTTTTCTCCTAAAAAAACTCCTAAAGTACTATCATATTGTTCATTTATTTCATTTGCGATGTTAACATCTTCGGTATATCCGACATCTGTATATTTAAGAGAATCGGTTCCTTCCAATTCTATTTTGCTGATTATATAGTATTTCATTTTGTGTCGATTGTTATTTTAAATTAATCTAAATAAGTTACTTCAACACTACCGACACTAGGAAAAAATTCTTCAATGATTTGTTTACCGTAATTGCTCATTGCATAATGAAGAGCACTTAGTCCAGTTTTTCCACCATCAGAATATACATATTTGTCAGAACCATCTTCGTTTTCCATTTCAAAGTCTTGTCCCATAATATTTTTTTCTGAATCTGCAATTTTTAATTGAACGGTG
>JGI24003J15210_10000864_pt1 | contig 13020 bp, 32 predicted proteins | sample LinPmetageLP28_FD_15210 | JGI IMG/M metagenome (IMG submission 15210)
CATTGTGATAAAGTTCTTCATCAGACCCCTCCTCCGTTATTAACCTATCGCACCATCCATTAGAATCACAAGTTCCATGAACAGATACTTCTACTTCTTTACTGTCATCCACTTGAGTGATTGCATGATAACCAACAGTTACTAATTCATCTCTCCAGTCTGTGTTTTCTATATATTTCATTTTAATAATTATTAAAGGTTATTGTTTCTTCCTTGGTTAGCTTACCTCCACATCCTTGGCATTGGTAAACAAACCCATCGTAGGTAACATCATTAAAACAATCGGGGCAGATTGGTGATTCATCCTCTATCCTCATGTCATCAAAAGAAAACTGAGTGCATGGTGGGGTGGTGTAAGTTTCATCCAACCAAGTGTTGAGTTTGCGTTGCTCATAGGTGGAGTGCAACAGAGTGGTCTTGTCTATCGGTGTTGTCCTATTAAAGTATACCCAACATAGATATCTCTTACCTCCCTTGGCAACCACATAGATTTGCTTTCTCTGATAGAACGTAGGATGACCCTCAAGACTATCTAAAGACCTCAGGGTGGAATCAGATACGCTAAAGATATCTACCTCTACCTTGTACCCTTTGCCTCGCTCCTCGATGAGATATGGCAGTCCGTTAATAACGAGTGGGTAGTTGTCGCAGGTGTTACCCTTACCAATAAAGTTTGATGACCTTAGATGGTGTTGGTAGTTGGAGTACCCTCGCTTGAGAGTTCCGTAGACTGCAACCAAGTTGTCTTGTAGCACATTCTCCTTGGAATACCAAACCCCATCCCTTTTGGTGTAGAGATGCTTGTTGTAGATTTGGAATGACCTATTGCGTTTGTTGATTGATACAAACCTACAGTCATACTTTGAGAGTTCGTTCTTCCAAGTTGGTCTTGATACTTTGCCGAGTGCATTAGCAAGCACCTTACTGTCGCACATCTGTGAGTTTCCGAGTCCTTTGATAGTTCCGTTCATCATCAGAAGTTCATCTGTGTTGTCCCCACATACAAAGGGGTGGGTGTTTTCTCTACCAACCTTACCTACTGTAGCATATCTAAAGTGAGCAATGAATGGGCGAGTGGTTTTCAAGAGTCTGTATTCTCTTGATGTGTGGTAGGAAACCTCGTAGGTATCTAACCATACAATACCAAGACCATGTGGATTAATCCTCGCTGAGTTCTTGAGGATGTCCATCGGAATGGTGTTGCGTTTCTGTTTGATAATAATAATGCACATATGTTTTATGTTGTGAGGAGTGCCATGTAAAGCCCAGACCTCTGGTTAATGCACAAAGATAGCACATTTTATGCACATAGCCAAATCTATTTTACTTTTCTTTTTTAAATAGTCAAGAGTTCATGTAGTGTAATGTGTTGATAGTCAGATGGTTATGATTATTGTATTCTTTTTTTTGTCCCTACTATCGCCATACTATCGCCATACTATCGCCATAGGTATTACCATACTATTACCATACTATTACCATAGGGTATACCCCTATCTATCCCCCCTATCCCCCTTTCTCTTTTTCGTATTTTTTGTATGGAGTTTTTGTTAAAATGGCATGTCTGAGTTTCTATTTTTATGGAGTTGACAAATCGTTCAGTTGACCTGAAAAATAGGCTGGTTCAGGTGTGAAAATTCGTGTATGAGAAGTACCTTTGCACAAAATTTAAACCCATGATTATACTATTTTTATTTATGTTATTCGCTTCTCTGGAGGAGAAGATGGTAGATGCTATTGCTTCGGAAGACTATGAGTTCGTTGAATCTGTTCTCAAAAGTAAACAAGTAAGCCCGACCTCGATGGTCTATGGCAAACCTTTAATCATTCATGCAGTCATTCACAACAAACCAGAAATGGTGTTGCTTTTGGCTGAGTATGGTGCAATGAGAATTGACCCCTTGTGTGAAGATGGAAAGGATGTCTTTGATTATGCACAAGAGTATGAATCTACCCTTGCGTTGGCTCAAATCATTGTGATAAGGGCATAAAAAAAGGGGATGCAAAGCACCCCCTGATTCCAATGTGTCGTGCACGACATATTTATTGCATAGATGTTATGGCTGATGCCACTATATACATTAATGCAATAGCGAAAAAACTACCTATGCCTAAACATTTGAGTAGAAAAGTTGTCGCTTCTTTCTCACCTCGTTTATATTCTTCCTTGGTAAGTTGCTCCAAGTACCAATAGGTTTTTCCATTGTAGTGTACTGGAGTTACAGAGTTGCGAGTTCTCGATTTACGCAGGAGTTCTCGCAGTTCTCTGTCTTTTACTTGTTGGTCTAAAAAATCTGTTTCCATATTATGGTTTTGATTAAGTGCCTTGTCTTCCCCAAGCACCATAGGGATTTGAAAGATATTCATCTTGTGCCTTGTACTTGGCATTTTGAACATCAAAAGTTTTAAGGTATTCTTCTACTGTTTCTGTAGCTTCGGCAAGAGTATCACATCTTACCTCTGTTCGCAGTCCAATGTAATACATTGTCACATCGTAACCTTTGTCTGTGCGTATGATATCGCATTTCGGTTGTTGGCTCATAAAGTTTTGCAATTTAATTAAAATTATTTTTAAGTTAATACATTGGTAGGTAGGAGTTTGGGCTTGACAAGTGCCAAGCCCATTCTCCATTTATGACCTACAGAGTTGGTATGATGTCCGCTTTATTGTTTTTGATGTACATCATTGACCCCCCATCATTCCCCTCATCATCTGATTGTGGTACGAGGATTGTCCCATCGGTAAAAGTTATCACTACTGGATTTCTATACCACATGAAATCTTCCATCTCGCCATCGCTCATGTACCTTACATGTTTGATTGTTTTACCCACAAGTTTTTTGCGGGTTTCGTTTTGCCATTTTGTTTTTAAGTCTTTCATTTTATTGTTTTTTATAGTTAGTCCAATCTTTTTTAAATCTCTGAATCTTCTCAGTAAGGTTTAACCTTTGGTAGTTTTTCGATTCAAAGATGCTCGGTGTATACTGGTTAAAGTTTCCACTATAAACCCGAGTAAACATCTCTACTGATTCATCTGTCCAATTCATAGCAATTCAATTAGTTGTTCTACATCAGTCAAGTTGTAATGCTTGACCTTTACCTTGTCCCACCCTTGGCTTGGGATAGAGATACCATAGTTGGAACGAACAGAAGTTAATGCTGACTGCAAATCTGTTGCGTTGGTATGATACCATCTTACTCTGCCATTGGAAGTCATTCTAACCCCCTTACGGGTGCGTTTAAGGAATCCTATGCCCATACTATCAGCAAAAGCTATAAATCCCTTAGAAAGAGGATAAGTTGCGAGTTGGTACACATTGGTGTGCGTAAAAACCGAGTACTTTTTCCTCTCGAGTCTTGAAGTTAAATCAATTACTTTCATAAATAAATAATTTTAAGGTTAATATTAAATCCAATGGTCTATTGAAGACTCTCTAGCAAATAAATCAATTTGTGTTTCTTCGCTTATCTTGAAGTTAATGGTTTCAGTTTCGGATATAACAGATTTAATATTGTCTAAATCTAAACTCCATTGTCCGCTTTTACCAAAGGTAAAAATCAATTCTTCTGTAATTGAATCTACTCCTTTTACAGATACATTTGTCCATTCTGTACCATCAAACTCTATAATGGTATGTGGTTTTAAAGAAATAATTGTTTTTGAATTAATCATATTGTTTGAATTAAATTAATGTTTCTGTTTCGACCTTTTGGTCTCATCAGCACAGACACACATCTGTGGACAAGGATGGTGCAAGAGCACCACCCTATCATTACGCTATTTTATGAAGTCTCTAATGCTTTGGTGAATAGTCCCATCCAAGACAAACTTTCTAAAATGCTTAGCCCATTTCAATCGGTCACTTACCTTGTCAACATCACCATCGTACATAGCTAACATAATAGGTTTAACCTTGTTGAGTAGTGTATTGAAGTTTCCATTGGGCTTTTCTATAGAGAAGTCAATAATTTCATACATCATCTCATATCTACGGAATAAAGATTTGTGACTTGATACCCTATTAGGCAGTCTAAATTCCAATAGTCCACCCCTTTTAGCCAAAGCTAACTGGTACTTGTTATCCCATCCATTGAAGTAATCAACCCCATGGTCAAACCCATCCTGCATTCGCAAATTATACTTGCAGTAATTATTCTTTAATCTTTTGGTAAAGATTGCCATAAGAATAGATGCATTCAATCTAACCTTTTGTAGCAATTCATCAGCATCTAATCCCTTCACAGATACTGTAATGTGACCACCACATCTGTAGTTACTTGGGCTTAATGAATCATTCATAATTCCCTTAGCTTTGAATATCAAATCATATACTTTCATTCGCCATAATGAATTGGGTACAAGAGGAAGTATATTAGTAATGGCTTCATGACCATTTATTCCTCGCTCTACACCACATGATATATCCCTTTCGTATCCTTTCACCAATGCGTATTCTCTACGATAGTAATCGCCAATGGTATTTTTCTCAATTTCAAACCCAATCTTATACTTTGAATCGTATTTTTTTGACCATGAATCGTAAGTAACTTTGGATGTGATTTTTTTAACATCTACATCCTCTGCTCCTACGCTTAAATCCTTTACCCTTGGGGCTTGGGGGGAATGCCACCCATATATTCTCGCCCTATTTGGATTGTTTTCGATATCGTATTTGATTCCTTTTGCCATGATTAAATGTTGTTAAGTTGCTCTTGTAAAAAGCTAATAGCGTTTCGTATTTCAGGGTTAGTATTCGTAGTAACTAATCCCTCGCTGATACTGTATCTTACACTAACATTATCACCATCAGCATCTTTAAATACCATAGTAAAAATAGTGTCACTGGTAGTGTCATCTGTAGCAGTGTCATCTGTAGCAGTGTCATCTGTATCGGATGTGTCGTTGGCGACAGATTCCTCGGATTGATTCAGCATATCCAATAATGTTCCAGTTGGATTGGATTCTAAAAACTTGTTGAATTTGTTTAAATTATCTATACTGGTGTGAAAAGCATAACCTTGGTTTTGCAATTGCTTAGCTTGATTGACAAAGGATTCTTTCACATCTGTTGATATGTTCCAAGCTTTGACCATTCGAGTAAACCTTGAATAGCTGATATCAAATGCTTTCTTTGGAAAGTCACTCTTAGTCCAAGCTATTCCCTCATTGAGTAGTAACTGCTTTGTATCGGGATTATCAAACCAGTCTGTAGCATTAGAATACAATTCACACAATTGCATCTGCTTATCAAAGATTCTTCTGTCACTTTGGTTTAGTGACCGCTGAATAGCTTTGATTTCAGTCATTCGCAATCCAGTCTGGACTGCATCCAGAGACAAAAACCCTGTCTCTATTTCTAACAAATTTCTCATAAATACTGTTTTTTGGTTAATTAATGATAATGCTTCGTGCATTATCTGTTGCTAAAATAGTCTTTTATCCTATTGTATGCAAGGTTTTTTGTGGTATTTGTGCATTTCTACTGCACCATTAGGTAAGCACCTATAACCAAAGGGATTGTCAATTACACATTCCTATAGTTTTGTTTTGGGATTCGTTTAACTGGAGGGATGTTAAGACGCGTCTTTCTACGTCTCCATATCCTCGCAATAGCAGGAATAACGGCAGTTACGCAGGGCTAATGGGATGCGGGGCAGTTGTGCAGGTAAAACGGCAAAAAATCAGCACAATAGTGACAAAATCAAACCAAAAAACCCCAAAAATGTGGATTCTCCTGAGAGGGGTGGCATGCGCGTGGCGGGGGGGAACCCAAACACTACACATATCTAAAAAAAATGTTTACCTTTGTATATGGAACTAGAGGTTCACAATCGTTTAAGGGTTGGCTTTTCATTAGGCTGGTCATATTACAAGAAGGATGACGAGCACAACTACTCCGAGATAACAATTTATATAGGACTCATAAGTTTAAAGATAACATGGATTTAAGTAAGACACCAAGAGTACCCACTACAGATAATTATGTCGATGGGCTTTATGTAAAAAACGGAAGATTAATTAACTCTCGACCTGATGGCATGATGGGAATCGAACAGGCCGCCAGATTAAAAAAGGGAATAGAGAGAGCTAGTAAGATAGAAATGATGGCTGCTGCAATTGACCTAGCAGAAAGCCGAAAAGGAATTTAGGGTCTTCTCTAAATATATTGTTTTATGTTGGTTAATGATAAGGTGGTTTCGGCCACCTTTTCTATGTCAGATACTGTAGGAAGCACATTACAAATGAGCCAGGGTTCCAATTTACCATACAATTTATACATCATATTTTGTATCATACTTATATTAATATATCTTTTGTGTCGTTTTTCGTCATAGAGGTGTCGATTTTGTGTCGCGTAACTAATTGATTATCAGTCTTAGTGTCGATAATGTCAATATTTAATTTAAAATATATATTATAATTAATAGAGTAATATATATATATATATATATATATATAGGGATTTTTAAAATCGGTTTTCTGTAACAATAAAAATTTATACATTTGAATCAAATTAAATCTAATTATGGAACAAGGAGGATACACACCAAAAGAACTATACTTTGGAGACGATGGGCAGTCTAAACTTATAAGTGGTATAGAAAAAATTTCATCAGCTGTAAAGAGCACCCTAGGCCCAATGGGGAATACTGTTCTTATTGAATCACCAAATCACACGCACGGCATTACAGTCACTAAGGATGGTGTTACTGTAGCCAAATCAATTGCACTTCAAGACCCAGTAGAGAACTTGGCGGTAAACATGATGAAAGAAGCAGCTGACCGAACCGCATCTCTAGCTGGGGATGGAACAACTACCGCAATTGTACTTACAGAGGCACTTGTAAAAAACGGTATAGAACAGATTAAGGATAATAAATATAGAACAGACATTTTAAGAAAACTTGTTTCTAAAACAGAAGAGATAATTACTTACTTAAAAAAAATAAGTAAACCAGTTACAAAGAAGACAATATATGATGTGGCTACTATTTCCGCCAACAACGATGAAAAGATTGGAAAGATAATAGCGGACACATATAATAGCGTTGGGAGAAATGGAATAGTTACGGTTGAAAAGTCTCAGACAGCAGAGACATATAGTGAGACCACCGATGGACTAAAGATAGACAGGGGATACTCTTCACACCTGTTTATTAATAATCACAAGAAAGACGAATGTGTTTTAGAGGATGTGCATATCCTGGTAAGCGATGCAGAGATATCCAACCTTCTTACCATTGAGAATGTGCTTAAACCTATTATTGCTGAAAACAAAAAACTATTAATAGTAGCGCCTTGTTCTAATAATGTCATCAATACGTTGGCGGCAAATGTTATGAAGAACAACCTGAAGATTTGTAACATACCTCCACCTTCCTTTGGTTACAAACAACATGAACTGATGCAAGACATAGCCGTGTCGGTTGGTGCTACTTATTTTTCTGAAAAGACAGGAGATGATTTAAGTATTATAAGTTTCAATGACCTGGGCTTTGCCTCCAAGGTTATTGTTGGTAAGGACTCTACTATTGTACTAAAGCAGGATGTAGAAGAGGATGCTGAAGTCGATGAAAGGGTACACCAGCTGTGGTATGCACATAAGATTACTACAAAGAAAGCTGATAAAGAATTTATATTGTCGAGAATAGCATCGCTTACAGGCGGAATAGGTGTTATATATGTTGGCGGTAACACTGACCTAGAGCAGAAAGAGCTTTATGACAGAGTTGATGATGCTGTCTGCGCGGTGCGCTCGGCTTTATTAGAGGGCATACTTCCAGGAGGAGGAATGGCATTACATCAAGCAGCGATAAATATTTTAGACCCTTTAAATAGTATTGTTGATAGAATAATGATTAAGGCACTTCCAGCTCCTTTATTACAAATTTTAGAAAACGCAGGCGTTAGAGACTGGATGCCATTTAAAGAAATAGGAATGGATGTAAAAACAGGAGAGGAAGGGGATATGATTAAGATGGGTATTATAGACCCAACTAAGGTTACCATAAGCGCGCTGCAAAATGCAGTATCGGTTGCGGTGACTATATTGTCCACCAATGCTATAGTGACTATGGCCAGGAGTTATGAATCTAAATAAAAATAATTATGAAAAATTTTAAATCAGTAAAAGAAACTGCTAAAAAAGCTAACATTGAGCCTGAAAGACTATTAAAAGAAATTCATTATTTGGATGATTGGGTAGTAAGTAGTCTTCACCGAAAAGTCATTGGTTTGAAAGAAGGAATTCATATAGTTATGGATGAGTCTGATAATGTCGTTGATTATGAATATCACAAAACAGTAGTTGACATTGCAACATCTACTTTAAGGCCATGTCTTAGTCGCAATGAATATATATGATTATTATTCTGTTCTTTTTAAACTTTTTTTTGTTGTAATTATGGAGAGTCTTCAACAAATTATAGTCGTAATTATTGCATGGGAATGTATAAAGTATATAATATATGGGTTATGGAAAAATATAAATAAATGAAACCAATAGGAAATAATGTTGTTATAAAAACAATAGAGGAAGAAATAAAAACATCTTCAGGGCTATTGTTGTCTTCAGAAGACGCTAACCAGCTAAGATACAAAAAAGGAACAGTGGTAAAACCAGGGACAGATGTTTCGGTTATAAAAGAGGGAGATGAAATATATTATGACAAGAGAGCAGGATATACCATGCTCATTGATAACGAGCCTTACACAATCATTTCTCAGAACGATATCGTTGTTGTCTTATAAACTCGTTCATTTCTATTATCATATTGCGGTATACTTTATCTGAGTAGGAGACATTTCTTAGAAACATAGGATTCTTCGATGGAGACGAAGGAATTTCTTCTCCTTCTAGCTTGTTGTATATAGAGGCTATTACCCTTTTTGTTTTGTAAGATAGGTCATATAGCGTTTTAAAATTTTTGTTTCTTTTACGAAACACCTCTATCCACCCATCTCTTAGTAGCCTATCAAATCTATTTTCATCCCAGCTTAGCAGATTGTCAAACTCATCAAACTTTTCTTTACTAAAGTAGGATTCTGAATATAAAAACAACAACATATCTAAATCTCCCGTAGTAAGTTTGTATTTTGCTTTTACAAAGTACCGAATGACTCTCCAGTATTTTAGGTAGTCAGATTTCATTTAATTATATTTAGTAAATTTGTACAAAGATATTTATAATTATACCTATGCAAAAAGATAGCGCCAAAGATATTAGAAATTACGCAGGAGCGTTAGGAATATTTTTAGTCGTAATTGGACTTTTATTCTTTTTATCCTTTAATCAAATACCTACTGAAAACAAAGATTTATTTGTTTCTATAGTGGGTGTTATATCTGGCTCTTTATCTGTAATTCTTTTTACGATTATTGGGAGAAACCCCAATGAGGTTCAAGAATTAAAAAACGCTAATGAAAAATTAGAAGGTCAAGTCCACCAACTAATACAGCAAAAAGATGAACTTGAAGGCATGCTTATAGAAATGCAGAAGGAAATTGTAGATAAACTATCAATCGCTGGAGTATACTTTGAACTCAAAAACAAAAAGAAAAATGAGTAAAGAATCAATCAGCATAAAGTCCAACGGACTACGAAATGAATTAAAAGGCATTAAAAAAAGTATTGATGCTTTGACAAACGCGCTTATAGAATTATCTATCGCACAAACACACCTACAGTATGAAAAAAATAATAATTGCAAGTGCAATGCTGGTGATGACGGCATGTGCGCCTGCCAAACAGACAAGCTATCAGAACAAGATTAGCGTATTCAAAAAAATGACTAAAGACATTTGTGTTGAAAATCCACATGAGGTGAGTCTAGCACAAAATTTATATTTACAAATTTTTAATAATAAATGATATGCCTACAGTAAAAGTAAAAAACATGAAAAGAGTTTTTCCATACAACGCAGTTGGAAAAGCCCAAGCAGATTCTTTCTCTAAGATGATGAAAGGAAAAATTTCTTACAATCCTAGTTACGGAATGGAGAAAAAAACCAAGTCAGGATATTAATGGCTGGTAGAACTAAAAAGAAAGGAAATAAAATTTGTCCCGCTGGGATTGCCTGGGCGAAGCGTACTTTTGACAAGTACCCTTCTGCTTATGCAAACATGGCGGCAAGTAAATATTGTAAAGACCCTAACTATGGCAAAAAAAAATAAAGTAGACTACAACGGAATAAATTTTAAAAATAAAGACGTTGATAAATTTGGAATGCTTAGTGTAAAAGCAGGAATAGATAATAATCCTAAAGTTACTTATGCTGATAAGATAGCTGGGGCAAAAATGAAAAAATAATGGATTCTAAAAAATTAAAACAAATATCTTCAGAGCTCAAAAAAGCTTCAGCCATGCATAAAGGTCAAGCTTTAAAAATTGACCGAATGCTAAAGAGCATGTCTAAAATGAAAAAATAATGGGCGAGCTTAAGAAATGGCGAGAACAAAAATGGGTACGCATTGGCACTGATGGAAAAATAAAAGGCCCATGCGGAACAAGTAAAAATAAAAAGAATCCCGACAGGTGTTTGCCTTTAGCTAAAGCAAGAAGACTTAGTAAAAAACAATTGGCTGCTACCGCTAAAAAGAAAAAAGCTTCTGGCGGCAGACAACAATTTGTAAAAAACACCTCATCTGTAAAAAACGCATAATGGCAGATAAATCTAAAATGAAATGCAATGTCGTAATGAGAAGTGACAGAGCTGGAAAAAAGAAAATGGTAAAAGCCTGCGAAGGGGGGAAGGAGAAGCTTATTCATTTTGGTGCAAAAGGCTATGGGCATAATTATTCATCTGCCGCTCGTAAATCTTTTCGAGCCCGACATAAGTGCGATAGCGCAAGCTCTAAGTTTACAGCGCGATACTGGGCATGTAAAAAATTATGGTCAGGCCCAGGAGGTTCTACCAAGAGTTCTCCCAAAAGCAGACAAGGAAAATATTAGTATATTTGTAGAATAAATAATAAAAAAAAAATCATGCCCACAGTAAATTACAAACAAGGTTACAATGATAGACTAGATGAGTCAATCGGAGCAAGAGATGGCAAAAAGTCTCAGTCTATGAAAGACCGAAGAGATGAAAGCAAAGGAATGTCTAAAAAAATGTATGGTCACGCTTACGGAGCTGATTCAAATATGAGCTATAGATATAGCCCAAGCTGGAAAACACACCATCACTTAAGGTAAAATGACGAAGCTAACAGGATTTAAAGCTAATGCTAGAAAAATAGCGAGAGAAAGAGGCATATCTATAAAAGAAGCTAGTGCTATACTAGCATCTTCTACTCGTAGTGCATCAGCATCAGCAAAACGTAAAAATCCTAACCTTAAAAAAGTAAAATGAAACAACGGGGGTTTGGAGACACGGTTCACGCTATTACAAAATACACAGGCATAAAGGCTGTGGTGGATAAAGTAGCCGAGGCAACAAACACCGATTGTGGGTGCGACAAAAGGCGAGACACCTTAAATAGAATAATACCTTATCAATAAAAATTATGGCATATCAAAAATTACAAGCTTATAGAGCAGCAGCAGTTACTCCAAGTGACACTGTAGATATACCTAGTATATCAACTGACCCAGGGGCTGGAAAAAACAATGGAGCCGTATTGTTTGTTGGTGGAGCGGGAAACATAAAAGTAAGAACCGCTGGAGGTGACGATGTCACTTTTAACGGAATAAATTCTGGTACTTTTATGCCTATTCAGGTTCTTAGAGTATTCTCTACAGGAACGTCTGCCACAAACATACTAGCATTATGGTAATAGGAATAGTAATATGTTTGTACTCGGTGTAGGCAATTTAATATCGATTGACTTAAACTCTCAACGGCCACCAATTGGCAGTGAGGAAATATTAACAGAATTAAACATACAAATGGTTAGTGAGGCTAACTTACAAGATTTAATAACAGAAGCCCCTTAAATAATAAAAAATGGCAGTAAAATTTTCACAGTTTACAGTAGGCTCACAAGTATCAGACATTGATTATGTAGTAGGATATAAGTCTACTGCTAATGTGCAAATACCAATTGGTCTAGTAACAGCAAATACTACATATAGTATTGCTACAGCTCAAGCAGGTTTAAATGAAACCATTACCCTTACAGGTTCTGATTCTTCTACTGACAGTATTACCCTTACAGCTGGGAGCAACATTACCCTTACAGATGACGGAGCTGGAAATGGATTTACTATTGCGGCAACCGCGGCAGGCGTAAGTTCAATAACCGCAACTGCACCGATTAATGCAACTGCATCTACGGGAGCAATTACATTATCATTAAATGATTTAGGCGTTACTACAGCAAAGTTGGCTGACAATGATGTAACCTTTGCTAAACTAGAAAACAGATACACAGTTCTTTCCGCACTGGGAAGTGGAACTACTTTTGCACTTGATTTTTCCGCAGCAACAACATTTACTGCTGCCGCAAGCAATGCAGCAACCTTTAACTTTAGCAATGCGGTTCAGGGCCAAGTAGTAGATTTAATACTAAGCGGAAACTTTACCATTACTTTTGCTGAGACTGGAAGCACTTTTAATAGAGTAGGCTCGGTAGAGTATGATGGAACTACAAACAACATACTACAGATTATTTGTACAGACGACTCCACGGGGGCAAAAGTATATCATTACTCAGTAGCAACATATCAAAGCGATTCAACACCAGGTTAATATGAAGGCAAAACTAATAGACGGAAATATTATAACTTACAAGCACTTGCCTAAGACATACACTAAGTCTGACGGAAGTGTTGTTCTTAATTTTCACACATCTGATACAGCAGAGCTAGAGGCCGAAGGGTTTTATGATTTAGTAAAACCAGGTTATAATCAACTTACGCAAGATAGAGGAGGGTTACAATGGGATGAAGAAAATAAAATATTTACTTTTCCAATTACCGACAAAGATTTTGACGCTACCTATGATGAGCTTGACGAGGACGGAAAGCCTACTGGCAACAAGTTGCCCGTATATGATGTGGATGTTTTAAAGGCTAC
>JGI24003J15210_10000865_pt1 | contig 13013 bp, 21 predicted proteins | sample LinPmetageLP28_FD_15210 | JGI IMG/M metagenome (IMG submission 15210)
GTATCTTCAGCAACCATTTCAACACCGCCGACAGGATCTTCCATAGGGATAGTAGTTGTTGCATCTCCAATTGGCATTGTTGTTGCATCTCCAGTTGGCATTGTCGTTGCTACCATTGTATTTAATGCTTCATTAATTTGTTGATCGCCAGACTCAAACACTTCTGGTACTAAAGCACCAGCTTCCATACCGATTGGCATACCTACTGTGCCACCATTGACGTAGTTTTGTGGATTAATAAACCCACCGTTTTCATAGCCCATTTTTTCAACAACGTCAGGAGCTACTTTATTTAAGGCTGCAAGTCCTTTGTTTGGAAAAGAACCACCCGCTTCATAACCTCTAACCATGCCACCCATTTGATAACGTGGAATAGGCTCCAGACCCGAAATAATGCCTTGTGGTAAATTGCCAAATAATTTTCTGTTACGCCAGCTCATTAGGTTATTCTCCCGCCATTTAATAGACTTATTAGACCAGCAATTGGATCAACTCCAGCATTGGCTCTGTAAACTGTTGAGGCGCTAGTTCGTGGGAGCATGCCGAGCATGCTTTGTAAAGTTGTTAGTCTTTGTCTGGGTTCAAGAGCTACTTGTTGTGCTGCGTTAAATCTAGCATCATTGCCCGACTGATTTAAGTTTCTACCAATAGCACCTAAACCACTTAAACTATTTATTTGATTCTGTAGGTTAGCTTGTCCAGTTGTTCCTAGACCAGCAAACTGTTGACCAGCACTACCCATAGCTTGCCCTAAATTACCAAAACCTTGGCCGAACTGTCCAAATTGACCACCTATTTGAGTTAAACCGCTACCAGCGTTTTGTGCTGCTTGTTGAGCTACACCAAAACCTTGTGATCTAATACCACCAATAGCTTCACCTAAACCTCTACCTAAAGCTCGTTCTCTTTCTGATTCCATTATTCTACCGCGTGAGCCACCAAAAGCTCCTGAACGCACAGCATTAAATCTATCCCCAACACCAGCGATATCCGAACGCTCGGTCATATCCCTAATTGTTTGTTGCACAACATCTTGTTCAAATGGATTATAAAAAGCTGATGCTGCATTTGGGTTAAACATTTGTCCAGCTTGATTTAAAGACTGAGCACCACGACCATAAGCGCTAGTTCCTAAACCTAAAGTATTAAAACCTTGCTGCGCCATATTAGCTCCACCTTGTAAGAAAGGTTGAAACCCACCTAGTCCACCACTGAGTTGTCTAGCTTGTTGTTCAAGTGGGTCAAATCCAGCAACCTGTTGTACAGGTATTGGTGTTGGTTGATTAGCTAAATTAAACGCTGAGTCCAAGAACCCTTGGCGCATTTTCATTGCATAAGGATCTTCTATACCAGCTATCGTGGTTACTGGATCTAAATAACTTGCCATTACGTCATCTGCTCCGCTTGTTTCATTAATTTATATAAGTTTCTAGCACCTAGCACTTGTGTTGCTGGTCTAGTCATAACAAACTCACCCGGCTCCAAAAACGCTGGAGTAATGTCTCCGGGACCATTGTTGTCCATTCTGTTAGGATTAACCATCATACCTGACTCTAAGCCAAGAATACCACCCATTTCATAATTCGGAATCATACCACCCATTTCAAAAGTTCTGTACCCGGCTGTGCCGCCTATATCAGGAATCATGCCGGTTAAATCAGGAATCATAAGTTCTTCTGAGGTTGGGATTGCGATTTTAGTGGCGGGGCCTCCAACTCGTTCTGGTTCAAAAGGTGCAGATACTGGTTCTCCAACTGGTTCTAGATAAGGCGGAACTGGGCCTCCAACTCGTTCTGGATAATACGGAACTGGGCCTCCTCCAACTCGTTCTGGTTCAGAAACTGGAGATATATCCATTATACTGCTGCCGCCCTGACCTGAACCGGTTAATGTTGGAAGTCCTGCTGCATTTCCCGCTGTTCTAATTGGGTTGACTGCGTCACTGACTGCGCCTTCAGGAGTTAAATTGGCGTAGTTTTGACCTTCTATTAATGCGGGTCTTAAATTACCAATACTGTAATCTTTATTTTTTAACGCTTCGGTCATCTCTGGCGTGTAGCCAAAAGCGTTTATGCCCAATGGTACAATGTCAGCAGGGTTAGGACTTTTTGTATCTAATAATTTTTTAGCGACAATACCTTTAAGAACTGTATCTAATATACCGCCGCCACCTTGTGCTCCCGTTGCTGATCCGCCAAGAAAACTTAAAGGACCTGTGCCTTTATTAGGATCAATGTTAAGTATTTTATCTCCAAAACTGTCTGGTCCAAATAATCCTCCGGGAAACATACTACCAAGACCGCCGCCACCGGGTATTGTTAAATTTTGTCCGGCAAATATCATGTTTGGATTAGCTATACCATTTGCTTTTGCCAAAGCGTCTACGGTAGTACCACTTTTAGCGGCTATTTGACTTAATGTATCACCAGATTGAATTGTGTACTGACTGCCGCCAGCGCCGCCACCAAACAGACTCCCTATACCACTTCGTATACCTCCTATACCGCTTAATGCACTTGAACCTAAATTTCCTAAAGTAGTCATAAGACCACCGGCTGAAGGAATAAGACTCGTTATACCACTACCAATAAAACTACCTGCCTTGCCTAAAGCACCACTTAAAGCACCACCAATACCGGGAATCATCATTGGTAATACAATAGGGGCAGCTTTTTTAGCTACTTTAACAACGGACTTAAATGTTTTCTTTAAAAAACCAAACTCAGGAAGTCCGGTAATTGGATTAATAGACATACCTCCACCGACAGTATATTCGCTGGGGTCTAAGCCTACTTGTTGCATTTCTTGAAAAAGACGCGCTCTAGTTTCTGGACTAATTACTGGGGGCACCACCATTTCACCGGCAGCAACGTGAGCCATATATTTGTCTTCGTCTCTGCCTAATCTTGCTATGCCTGCGCCGCTGTTATCAATTCTATTCATAATTGTAAAATTTTACCTTTATTTAGGTTATATATTAAACGGTTTAAGTAATTTATTCATCATTATTTAACCAAAAAACCAATAAATATCTATCTCCTGATTGTACAGGCAAACCACGGTGCATGTGAGTAAAACTAGGAAATATTAAAGCGTTACCGGTAGGCAGCGGTTCTATAATACCTCTGTTATGAAACTCAGTGCCACCACCTTTGTATTCACCAGTATTTAATGGTACCACCATACTAATGTTAGAGCTAGCGTCATGATGCCATGCGCCTTGTTTTTTGTTTTTTAAATTGTAGTTAGCTATTTGTACATTGCCACTTGTTACGTGTCTATTCCAAACACTTAAAAAAATTGGATTAACTATAGTTTCAACAACAGTCATTAAAGAGCTGGCTAATTCTGGACAATGTTCATTAAAAACTATTTCTGGTATTTGTCTAAGCTCATCTTCGTCTGGGTTAGGAACAAAATTAAATTTAGTTTCCATGTGTTTTACTTCGTCTAATAAAATTTTGCAAAACTTTTTAGAAAATAATGGAATAGTATAAACGTCTTTCAAAGGTTCTTTAATAATATCTGCTAATGGCAGTTTAGCTAAGTCCTTGGTCCCTTGGTCTTCGTAAAATTTTACAAGGTTGGGTAAAGACTCTTTGGTTTTTTCTAAAGTAGTTGGGTCAACAAACCAATCAGCCGGATATTTTAATAGCAGATTTTTAAAGTCATACACTATTTTTCTCTCTGCACACCTTTCATTTTTTCATAAGACCTTAAACCACCAAGTCCGAGCATACCCATAAGAATTGTTGATAATTGAGAAAAATCAAACGCGGGCATAGGAGTATCTATTCCTGCTACTACTAATACAAAAGACAGTAGCGGAGAAAGTATAAAGTGGTAAGCTAAAGCCACTCCACACGTCCAACCAACAAAGGGCCTCCAGCCCGCCACAAACAGACTTTTGTGTGCAGCTTCTTGTTTATTAATTTCTACTTGCGCTAAGTTAGCTTGATGAAAAGCTGTTTTTAACTCGTGATCTAATTTTGCTTTTAGGTCTTTGTCCATGACAAATTTGTCTAGAATATTACCCGCAACGCCTACTATTGATTCAATCATTTCTTATGTACTTTTTGCACAGCAAAACTTGCTGATTGTGTTGCGCCTTTGTGTGCTACAAACTTACCTGAGTGTTTCATTAATTTATAACTACCATTTTTTTGTTTCATCCAGTGATAACCTTTTGGTGCTTTAACTTTCATTATTTTTTACTCCCGGCTGGAATTACTTTACCGCCTTTTCTTTTAACCATGTCTTCAGCATCATTTCTAGATAAGCCTCTGGCAATAATAAATGGCTTTCCATATAGTTCACCAAGCACATCAAATTTCATTCCTGTAGTCATAACTAACCTCTTTAAGCGTATTTCCCGCCACGTTTTTTATATTCTTTGACTAACCAAGCGTTAGCATAAGCCGACGGATAAACGTCAAATTTCTTTTTAGCTGCAGATTTTACTCTTGAATAAAGAGCTTTATCTTTAGGTGTTGGACTTTTACTTTTACTTTTTGCCATGTTATATCTCCTTTTTAAGTTTATTATTTTAACACTTCCAGCGACGACGTGCTTGACGTATTCTAGAATTTGGATTGTTTCTTGTTTTAGCTGAACTTTTTTTCAACTGCCCCAGTGATCTTGCGCAATATGACTTACGTCTTTTCGCTGCTTTGCTACCTTTTTTAACTTTACCGGTGACGGCAGTTTTTAGTTTACTACCGGGATTTGCTTTGCGATAAGCCGCTACACCTTTTTTAGTCATGCCCGCACCAGATTTAGTGGGCCTGTAATTAGCCCCCTTGCCTTTGGTGGTTTTGCTAATAGCTTTGGTTTTCTTTTTAGGCATAAGTAGTCTTCTTTCTTCTATCGTTCATGACAGCACCACAGCCTTTATGGTTACGTTTAGCATATTTTTTCTCTGTAGTTTTACTTAATTGTGCTCTTGATATTGCCATTATGCGTACGTTCTTACATTAGTCGGTTTGCCACCAACGCCTTGACGTTTGGATCTTTTTCTTTTGACAGCGCTAGTAATTTGTTTTTTGCTCATACTTTTAGCTTGCGCTGCAGGAACACATTTGGGATATTTTCTTTTAGATTTTTTAGTTGATTTGCGCCCACACTTTTTGTAGCCACCACCCTTTTTAGGAGAGCCAATATCTACCCAGTCTTCTGCGAACCATTTTTTTAATCCTGTTGCCATTACACTATTCTATAGTTCTTACCATCAAAAGTCATTGCACGTTTTCTGTTTTGTTTTGGAGATACATAAGAAACATGCACCCAACCACTGCGCGGATCTACACCGTCATAGTATTCTAAAATAACTTGATCAAATTCAAGTTCTTCTCGAATAAAGTTAAAAACTTCTTCGTTACTTATAGTAGGTATTTCTATGTCTACCGCTTGTCCTAAACAATGTTGACTTGTACTTAAACCACCAATTGCCTTATTTAATTTTGGAGAACGATAACCACTATTAGGCGCAAAAGGTATGTCGTAGTGTTCTCGAATAGGTTGTAAAATATTTTTAGTTAGTTTTTTTAAACTATTAAAAACTTCTTTATCTTCTACAAAATTGTCTATGCCTTTTCTTTGCGCGGTAGAACTTTTAGTAAGCTCTCGTAAAGAAAAGTTAGCACTTAATTTTGTGTCGTTCGTCCATTTAGAAAAAAACATAGTCTATGTGTAGTGTTGTTCTACGTCCCAACCATATATAGTAGTTGTTACGTTTATTGTTGTTGCGCCACCGTTGTTAACTGAAACTTTTCCGACCGAAGCATCCATTTGAAATCCTTGCGGATTTACTGGATCACTTAATTGTACCCATTTATTGCCAGTATAAACTTGTAGCACACCGATACTTGTATTCCACACTACATCTCCTTGACGAAAAGACAAGGTGCTTAAATTTTCATCATTAAATTGTGGCGTTGAATTTGGGTCAAATTGTCCTAAATTGATTTCTAGTATTCTTACTAAACGATTATATAAATCAGGCGTTACCTGATCTAAAGCTGTTGGCAATCTAGTAACTAACAGTTTAGCCATTATCTTCTTCCGTCGCTTCTTATATCGTACCTAGTTGATCCTAAACGCCAACCTACACCAACATTACCGTCGTCACCATCATTTGATGAAATTCTAATTACAGCTTGTCTACCTCTAGCTCTAATAAAGTTTTGTTGTGTTGTCGAAGTTATATTAGAAGTAGCCGCAGTTGTTAGTGTATCTCCGGGAAAATTTCTTGTTTTAGTAAGAAGATTAATATTAGATCCTGTATCGGAATCTAAAAATTTTATGTCGGGTATAACTCTGCTAATAAAACTAAACTGTTCACCATCGCCTATATCAAAGTCAGAGCTTTCAATAAATACATTTGTCATCTCAGCCCCATCATCGTTAAAGCCAATTTCATGTTGGTATAAGTAGCCATCGTTTACAGCTTGAGGATAGTTTTGTACGCCTGAATCCAACCAAGCAGTTCTAGATAGCTGACCGTAATACCAAACTTTTTCTTGGTAGTTGTAAATAACATAGCGATCTATTTCTAAAGAAGAACTAGATGGGTAATACCAACCTACTTCAGAATGTTTGTTGTTAGTAAACGCGGTAATTTTATACGCTTGATCTTTATTTATATCACTGAATACGTAGTCGAGAACTGTGCAAGGTAATTGTTGCACTGTTGAGTTGTAGAAATAAAAGGAGTCGTAACTCATAAAGTAAATACCATTTGGCGCTGTAACGGCTGCATTTGGCCCTACTAAACCGGTGTTTTCATTAATTAAATTAATTCCAAAAGTAAATGGTGGACCGATAAATTGCATGCTGTAAACAGCACTATCCGTAAATATAATTATTTCTTGCCTAGATTTAACGGCACCAATAATTTGTGATCCAGAAGATAATCTTAGACTTCCAGCAGTATTGGTATTTCTAGGCTCAAAGTCTAGCTCATTTTCTTGATCGCTAAACGCTACCAACATTGGATCAATTACTCCCGATCTAGCTTCACCTTCTATTGGATCAGCACCTAACACAATTAAGTGTCTATCTACTTCCGATGTTATAACTTGTAGCCCTACTGTTGGCACTAAATTTGCTCCACTAATCCCAGAAATTAAAACTGCTCTTGTGCTTGTACCACTTGATTCTGTCCATTTAAAGATACCACCAGCTCTAGGGTTAATAATTAAATCTTCGCCAAAGTTATCATGCGACCAAAGTCTAAGTTGATTAACAGAAGATAGAGAAGAAACCGATCCAAATGTTCCGGCTGACCAAGGTCCTGCTCCCCAACCCGTGCCTTGTACAAAAGTATCTAATCCAACATTTATTTGGTATACCGCATCTGCACCTGATCCACCATTGCCAGAATCGCTTGCATTTGCCGTAGCTGTTGCCGTAAACGTAAAAGTATTAAGGCTTGGCACTGAGGTTATTTGATGCTCTTGATTGAGAACGCCGGCAGTAATTAAACCACCTAAAGATACGGCTCCGGCTATTGTTACAAAATCGCCAACAACTGCTCCGTGTGCATCATCTGTTGCAGTTATAGTTGAGCTGCCGTTTGTTGCAGCAAAAACAATACCGTTTGTTGTGGTAGCTCTAATCGGTGTTATATCGTCAAAAGAATCTCCCTCTAATACGTAATATTTTAAAGTAGTACCTATTCCTAAATATTTAGTTCCTTCAAGTGCCGTCCAATTAAATAAAGCACGTCCAGTACCTAAAAAACTACTGTCGACAACTTTCTGCCAACCACCAAACTTTTCTGGTCGGCCCATACGAAAACGTACTAGATTGCAGTCAAACCAGCCAAATTCGTTATCATAAGAAGTCCCTTCACGATTAATGCCGGGTTGAAAGTTTATTTTTTGTAGTGCCATTTTTTCATTTTACACGAAAAAAATTTTAAGCATAAGCTAGAACAGCGTTATCTTTAATAAATAACCGCAAATAGCTAGTGAGAGAGACCCAAAAAATACTAGAGCAGTTTTGATTGAATTATTAACAGACCTTAATTCATTCTCAATTCCGTCTAAACGTCGATAGTTTTCTTTCCAACGTTGTTCGCAAGCTGCTTCGTGTGAGCTTAATCTTTTATCAAGTTCTGCAACGGTCGCTCTAGTCATCGAATTATTTGTTAAACCAATTTTTTAAATTGTATTTTATTTCTTCAAACTTATGACGATTAGTCTGCCTAAGAACAAGTACTCCAATTGTAGCCACTAATAAAAGTATTATTAAAGTTTCCATATTACTTACTTTCTTTTTTACCTAGTTTTTCTAGGTCGTGAACTAAGCCGCCATGTTCATAACCAACCATGCCACCTTTTTTCATTTTAACAATGCCACCTTTTTCCATTTTAGCAATAGCCATCATGTCATCGTCACCCATACTTGTTTTTTTATTTTTACCGTATTTCATATTTACCTCTTAATTTGTATTAGCGGATTACCACTATCATTTTGTTTGTTTTGAATAGTAGTAACTAAATCCTCTAATGCTTTTATTCTAGCTTTTAATACTAACACATCTTTTTCTATAACAACGTCTACATCGGAAAGAGCTTTTAACTCAGCGTCATAAGAAACTCCTGACCTTTTCTCAACTGCTTCTAGCCTAGTTACATAGCCAGCGCCAGTATAACCAAAACCAGCAATCGTACTAACTAAAGCAGCTACTGCAATTACTTGTCCTAATTTTCCTTTTAGCCATTCCATATTATAAACTCGGTTGTAGTTGAATTATTTTATCAAGTTTTTGGTAGTTTATACCAGATAATTCTCTAAAAGCTACATTATTATCTGAAATGTTGTTGGCTGTATAAATTAATTTAGACGCATACCAATCTGTTTTTATAGGAAGTTTAGTATTAATATACACATCGAATCCCGGTACAAAGTTTATATACTCAATAAGATTTGCTTCGTCACCGTATTCATTGTTTGCAGTGACCCTATCTTTACTAGCTTCTTGCCCTTGTTCTTGCATGTTTTGAGCTACAATTTTATCCGCTATTACATCAGCGTCTGACTTGGTTTCAGTAGATACTGTAGTAGTTTCAGACTCACTAGAATTAGAATCTACAGTGCCTGCACTAGCCGTAGTTTCAGTAGTAGCCTTAGTTTCAACAGCACCAGCAGTTGTAGAAGCGTCTGCTGAGAAAGAACCCATATTAAGATTTAAGTTTAAAATACCTTGAGTATTGTTTACTGCACTACTTCCTCCTGAAGCTGAAGTATTCCCTGAAGAATGTATATCGTTACCTGCGGTGGTACCACTGACACTATTGGTTGCAGCATTAATACTCTTAGCTACTACATTTAATTGAGTGCTGGTTATCCCTGACGTGTCATCAATTTGATTAAGTCCAACTACAGTTTCTACTTCTACTTCTGGGGGAGCTATTTCTTCCTCAAACAATTCTTCTCTTATTTCTTCAGCTTCTACCAGACGTTCTTCTTCCGCCTCTAATCTTTCTTCTTGTCTTATTTCTTCTTCTATCTCTTCTACAGTTACTTGTTCTAATTCTTCGCTAAATATTTCTTCTGCAAACCCATGTGGTATATGAAACATTTCTTCTGGTGGTTCGTGCATAACAACATCATCATAGGCCTGTACTTGTAGAAACTCTTCTAAAGGTACAAGCTCGTGAATAATATCTACTTCATAATACAAAGGTTCGTAGAAAGTTTCTGCAGGACCTTGAAAAAAGTCAGGTTCGTAGTGAGGGTTAGCTTCAGGAATATATACTGAGTCAGGCGGAGGGTAGCCATGATCTTGTTGTTGAAAGCCGTAGTCAAAGAATATTGGTTCTTCATAGTAACCTACATCCTGTTCAAAAGCATAACCTGCACAAAACGGTGCGTACTGGGGGTCTTCTCGACACTGTTGGTCATCGTATGCTTCCCAATAACCCGGACAATAATTAGAGTACAAAACATCTTCAATACAAGGGTCTACATAACCACCAGCAGCTACTTCGTCACTGTAAAGCGAGCCACCACTTTCTATAATAGAATTATTAAAATGAGTATTCCAATCCAAATTACTGCAATTAACTGAGTTAGTAGAACCGGTAGAACACTCATCGTGAAATGCGTATGTGTAATTTTCTAAGACTGAACCTTGATGTCCTATTAAAACGTCATGGTTGTTAATATCAAGCTCACCGTATCTATATTCAAAAGAACTATTAGGATAAAGAATAACTTCAAAGCTGTTGCTCGATGTTCTGTTATATTCTTTTTTATCATACCAACCGAATACCGTTTTATCATTGTATGTTTTTGCTTTCATTGTACCACCTATTAAATCAGTCCAAAATGGATACATAGTATAGGTAGCATAGGGCAATGGGTCAGGTGTGTAATCGTTACAAGTAGTGTCATTAGCTAAGAAATGCAAGCAACCATTTGTAGCCATACGCGCTTGAGTAAAAGTTTGACCATAAAAAGTAAAGTTAAAACCAATGTTAAACATAGCCGAAGTTTGGTCGTCACCACTACTAAGATCGGTTACTGAGGAGGCGTTGCGTAAATCTATTAAAGACTGATTGGATTCGTATATAAAATTAGAATAGGAGTAACTACTAAGCAGTAAAGTAAAAGCTATTAGTAAATGTTTCACTAGCCATTTTTAGAATTAAATTCTTTTTTACAAGTTCTACTAGATTTTTTTACACCTTTACCATTTCTAGTTTTTGTACAAACTCTGACAAAATCTTTTAGGTCTGTTTTGTATGTTGGTCTTTCTCTAACATTACTAGCCCACGCTTTTGATGCTTCTTCACCAATTTTACCCATATAAGGACATGGTGTGCCAGCCATACGCATAGCACCAAAGACTCGTTCATCCTGACAAAGAATAGCAACTGATGCTACTTTCATACCAGTATCGTATAAGTATTTAGATAGTTTTAATCTTTCACAATTTTCATCTATTACTGTGGCACCTGTAGAAAACCCAAAGAGTTGTCCTTGAAATGCACCTGATCTACCTACAGTACAAAGGTCTTGCGAGTACGACATTATGCTTGGTGCGATTGCCGAAGCTGGAGGTGATTTTACTTCCTGACGAACAGTCTGTGTAGAATTAGAGTTGTTATTATTTGTATTTGTTGAATTATTTGTATTGGTATTATTATTAGCATTAGCAGTAGTAACATTAGAAGTGCTGTTGCTATTATTAGTATTAGTATTGTTATTAGTATTACTAGAAGTATTGTTATTAGTATTCGTGTTAGTTGCAGTTTGAGCCACTGTAGAATTGACTGTATTGTTAGCTGTTGAAGTAGACGTATTAACATTAGTATTACTGTTGGTATTAGCGCTGGTATTGGTATTCGTATTATTGTTTGTGTTCGTATTGGTATTCGTATTGTTGTTAGTATTGTTATTGGTGTTGGTATTGTTGGTAGTAGTCGTATTTGTTGTGCCTAAAGTGTTACCCTCACAATACTGCGTGCCCATAGTACAGTCACCTGTTTGTGCAGCACTTACAGGAATAGCAAATAGTAAAAGAATACCTAACGAGACTAATTTTTTCATTAGTCAAGTATAATATTTTTTTATTTATTTTTGTATTATTTTTGTATCTTTTAAAATTTCTTTAGCTGCTTCTTTAGTTGTTTCAACTAAAGCTACTTGAAAAGCATTTAAACTAGCTACAATTTGATCGAGCTCAAATTCACTTCTAGATTTTTTGGCTCTAAGGTCCGCTATTTGACGAGCAAAATATTTTTGTTCGTCTGTCATATCGGATTCTTTTATTTCTGTTCCATTTATAGAAACTAGGTTTTCTTCACTCATTGTATCTCCTCTGTTAATGTAGTTTGTTGTTGTATATCCCAACAATTAAGATTACTGGCTACGGTTCTTCTTTCGCCTTCGCCAAAGAATGGGTAAACCATGTGTTGTAACCAAGAAGGGAATAATAGTAATTTACCTACTTCAGGCTTAATTACGAAACTTTGTGGTGGTTGTAAGCGTACTGTGTCCATTATGCTATTTTTACCGTANTGAAACGCTATACAGCCGTCTGAGTGNCCNGAGCTGTTATATAGGTTATATCCTGGCGTACCCGCAGTTGGTTGGTCTTGCATTTGTTGTGGTACTTTAATCCAACTTGTTGTAGAAATACCCATTATCGTTTTAGTGCCATGATCGTGTATCGGGTTGTAATCGCCTTCGTAACTATGTACTGACCAAGTTTCATCTACTTCTACTTGTTTAGCGTGTTTAAGTTGTGTCCCTGTTTGCGTACAAAAACTGTTGATATATTCTGCACCCATATTACAAATTAGATTGCTATAAGCTTGCACACGCTCGTCAGTATGATCCATTAGTAATTGTTCGCCTTGATGTATTTGTCCTACTAAAGTATCGGCTAATGATTTTTTATCTGCGGTTTCTCGATACTCGTCTAAATATTCATTTAAGTCAGCTACCATATCGTCTGGCATCCAAGCTTCCATTAAAAATAAACTAGGTACAGTATGGATAACTGCTTCTTTCATTAACTAGGTACGCTAAACGATGTGTCTGCGGTAGGATTTACTACTGGATTAGTAATAACTGAATCTACTTGACTAGCAAATACTGCATCCCATTGTGAAACTGAAAGTAGTGCTACTAATTGAGCTTTAGTCCAACTACCTTTTGCTTTTAGCGTGTAGTTAGTTTGAGCATCTCCATTACTGTCAGTATATGCTTGTTCAATAGTTTCACTAAATACAGTCTTATAATAAGTTGCATCGCCTTCGCTATCGTTTTCGTAAGTGTATTCAAGTTCCCACTTAGCTACTTTATTATTCGCATCTTCATACGGTGTAGCTTTTGTTAAGTCTTTTGTTACTGCCATTTTTATTTACTCCTTTGAGTTTAGTTGTTGTTGTAATTCATCAACCTTCGCTGATAATTCTTGGATTGCTTTTATCATAAGTGGTACTGCTGCTGAAGGTGCAACTCTTTGTCGACCATCTGCTTCATCTTCTTGCCACATA
>JGI24003J15210_10000867_pt1 | contig 12997 bp, 13 predicted proteins | sample LinPmetageLP28_FD_15210 | JGI IMG/M metagenome (IMG submission 15210)
ATATGCAACTAAAAAGTTGTTTACTATGTCTGCCAGCGAAATATATCTATAATTACCAGTATTTTGATTTTCAAGTAAAACTTTTATTGCAGCCCCATTTGCAGGTGCGGTTGTAAAAGTAATTACACCCGTACTATTATTATAACTATGTAAATCATCATCAACTTCTAACCCCGCTATAAAAATTCTAAAAACAGATTCAGCTGTTGGTAAAGGTGTAAATGTTAATGTAAACGTTTTAGTGCTTCCGTCTCCTGTAAATAACTGTGATCCCTCATAGTATTCTCTTGCTGATTGTGTAATTAGTGCCATTTATTATGTATTTTCTTGATTAATTTTTTGTACTTCTTCTTGCTTAGCAATTTGAACAATATTTGGATCCTTAATAGTAACCCCCGCTAATGAAAGTATTTTAATAATTAGAGGCACTTCTTCAGAATCATGTAATTGAAAGTTTATTGATGAGCCGCTAGCATAAGCCATATCTCCATAGGTTGATCCCGTTGTAAATGCCCAATTTGGGTCAGTAGGCTTATAAAGATAATCTAGCGTAGCTGAAGATATTGTTGTTGGAAATATATAAATATTTGATCCCTGTTTATAATATATTGGGAATGAAGTGCTTGGGGCTGTTAGTTTTGAAGATGTAATATGTGGCAAATCTGATTTTGATATTTCTTGTACCTCAGTAGCTCTTGAGCTTGTGCTAATCATAATACATTTATAATAATTTTCAGGTGTTGAAGAAATACCGCTTGAAAAAGTTAATGTTGAGGAGGTAGAAAACATATCAATTTTTTCTTTTGTGCTTTTAGCAAGATTTGCGTATTCGTCATTTATTGTACCTGTTTCTTTTCTTGTTAAATATCTGTTGTAGTCAGAAAAAGATTTTTCAAATAAATCAAGTTGTGCCATTCGGGCAAACCTATTATATTGATCAGGTGTCATGAATCCTCGTTGTTCTCTATTAAGAAGAGATAGCACGGTTCTATATACTGTATTTACATTTATGGCCATATTATTATTTATTATAGCCTAGGCCCAATTAAGGGCCGTGACTATTAGTGACTACTTTAATCTTTTTTCAACAGCAGTGTAAATTTCAACTCCTTCATCGGTTTTAAAGAATGCTGTTAAAGCTGAATATGGATTTTCTTCATATGGTACTGTAAGTAGCTTTTTATTATTTGAGCCCCACATAAAGGTTCTTTGATCAGCTGATAGCTTAATAATTCCTGCTTCAACTGCTCTAATACCCATATTTCTAATTTGAATGTTTTCATCAGACGCAAGTTCTAAGAACAATCTAGGGTCTTTCTTAGCTAGATTAATTAAATCACGTTTAAGTTCCTTAGAAGTCATCTGAGATGCTTTATTTCCAATTTCTGTACGCACTACAGCTTCAACTTGGTCAATATCCATGTTCATTGCCACATTTAACGCGTCAACCTCTACTTCAATCATATCTAATTCATCTTCTGCTTGTGCTGCTGGATCAAATTCAAAAAACAAACTGTTTCTTTGTGGGTGATATAGAGATAAAAGTTTTTGCAGTGTTTGTTTTGATTTCGGTACGTTTAACATTCCGTCTTCAAAAGTTATATGAGCTAACTTAGAATCTCCATTAAATTCATCTACAAAAGATGTTTTTTGATTTGTTGTATATTTTAATTCTCTTTCATACCCTTTTTCTTCATCGAAATAGTATATGTTAGAGCTTTTAATTGTATAAGTAAGAGGGGACAACCCGTCTTTTAAGACATACATTCTGTCTTTTATTGGCCAAGTAGGCTTTTTAGCTACTGGCTCTTGCTTGATTATTTCTTTAACAGGTGCTTCTGCAACGACTGTATCTGTGCTCTTTAGAGCTTTTGTTTTTTTATTCATGATATAATATAATATAAGTTAGTAAAAAGTAAAGTCAGGGTGCTATTACAACACCCTGCTCTACAGAGAAAAATTTAAGAAGTTAATAACATAAAGTTATTAGCGCCTTGAGTAATTAAACATCTTTCTGATAGGTAGTGAACCTCCATTGCATCTAAATCTGAAGTGAAGTTTCCACCTACTGATCCAGTTGTCCAAGATTTCATTTTTCTATCATCTGATTGAGAAGATCTATATCTAACGTGTAGGAAAGGTCTTTTAATGTTTTTACCAAGAATTTGGTCATAAACAGTAGATGTACCAGCTGGCACAATTATACCTCTTACGTCGTTTTCAATTATACCTCTTGTTGACCCGTCGTTTAAGTATTTCCAGTCAGTTTTGTAGAAGTCATAAGAACCTCTTCTAAATCCTGAAAAACCTAAGTTAAGTGCCATATCCTCACTGTTAGAGAATACACCGTAAGATGTACCACCTGCTCCGTAAGAATTTTGAGTAGCTAACATATCATCAATTGCTAGAGATACTTCTCTATTAATGAATAACATGTTTTCTTCAATTGCTCCTTGAGAATCAAATTTCTTAAGAATGTTATCAAAAGAACCTAAATCATCTGTTGGAGAAGTACCTGCGATACCAGTAGTAACATGACCTCTTGAAGTTACTGCCGCGAAAAGACCTTCAGTACCTGCAGTTGCTTCCGCTCCAGCTGTACCTAATTGAGAGTCTACACCACCAGCTGCTGCTGCTAGTTCACCTTCAATCATTGCCATTTCTAGGTTATCTTCAAATCTTTGTCTTGTGTCACCTTCAGCTTTTAAATACCATAGGTAACCTGACTGTCCTTGCTCTCCTGTTACTTCAACCCATCCAATTTGAGAAGAGTCAGATCCTGAAACTTCATACTTATCTTTAATGATAATTGGTTTGTTAGTTAAAGACGCAAAAGATGGTTGTACTGCGTTTGTCATTCCTGCTGTTCCTTTTTTAAATTCAGAACCATACACGAATAAGTCACAAGTCGCTGTACCAGAATCATCTGTTGTTACGAAACCTGACACAGCTCCAACTGTTGCACCACCTGTATAAGGTATTGCTGTCAAAGTTGTGTTGTCCGATGCTACTGCAGAAATATACGCTTTAATTACTGTAGGAGAAGCCGTGTTATCGCTTAATACGATAGTTTGACCTACTCTTACTGCGTGAGTTCCTGAAGAAGCTATTGTAATTACACCGGTGTTAGCTACTGCTGCACCTTTATAGTGTAAATGTAATCTACCTTGCTCAGACCAAACTACTTGGTCAGAAGTCATAGGCATTTCAGCGCTTACCATTCTTAAGAAAGAAGCTATTGATCTGTTTCCAAATACTTCTGCTTCCTGCTCATATAAGTCCGGTAAATACTGCTGAGACCAATCGTTTGAACCACCTGTAAATGATAGGTAGTTAGACGATAATGTCTGTTTAGCTGGTGCTGGCGTTGAGTTCAACGAGCCTCCAGCTGATGGAGTTATTGCTGCCATTTTATTTTAATTTTAATTATTATCTATTTTTTTAACTTAATACGTAGCTTTGAACTATCGTCTCCTGATATTGCTCTTACTTTTATTCCTCCTGCTTCAACTACACCGGAATTAGTTTGTCTCGGGTCCATGTTTATATTTTTGGACTCTGCTGAGATTTCCTTTACGGCTTCTGTTTTACCAAGTTGATAAAAATGATTCGCTATACTATCAGCGTTTTTTGCGGCAAATAATGCTTTATGATAACCATAACCATCTTTAAGAGTTTTGTTTTCGTCTAGGTAACTACCAATAACGTTCATAACATCCATTTGATTATTTTTAACATTTTCAACATCTTTCAATTTATATCGAAATTTTTTATTATCAATGTCGAAATCAAAACCTTTGAATTCTTGATTGAATACTTCGTTTGTTTTTAGTTTAAATTGATCTGTCGCTTTTTCCTGTTGGTGAGCAATTTCTTGTTGCTCAGTATTGTATCTATTAAAAAAGTTTACAGCTTTTTGTTGATCAGTACTTAAATTAGCTGTATTTCTTACTTCTTTATAGTATTTATTTTTTTGTCCTTCTAAATATTGTTTTGCATTAGCTAATTCTTCTTTATATGCTAATTCTTTTCTTTTAATATCTGTAGGATCATCTAATTCTTTATCAAATGAATATTTATCTTCTACTAAAAAATTTATTTCTTCTGAATTTAAATGAGGCTTAGTTGTTTGATAATATTCTTTAATTAATTCGCTATTATCTAATCCTTCATAATTTTTGTTTAACTTTATATAATCCTCCATTGAACCTCCCGTATCATTCATAAAGTTTACAAGCTCTAAAACTCCATCAGGAACATTTACTTCTTGTTCTTGAGGTATAGAAGGCTCAGTTAATTTTTTTTCTTGAACTGGCTCTTCTGTTTTAACTTCAACGGTTGGCTCATCAGCTTTAACTTCTTCAATTACCGTTTCTTCTTTTTCTTGACTTTTTTCGGTAGACTCTTTAGGCTGCGTTTCGTTTTTTTCTTGAACTTCTTCGCTAGCGCTGGATTCGTCGCGTACAGGAACCTCATCTGTGCTTTGCTCTTGAATGGCATTTTTTTCTTCTTTAGGTTTTCTTAAATCTACTTTGGTAACTGTTTCAGTCCCAGTATCAAGTCCCATTTTTTTAAGGACTTTGGTTTCTTTTTCAGCTATAGATGGATTTTCATCTTCTATAACTTTTGCTTTAATTTCTTCTGACATAATATAATATAATTGTATTTATTCTTTTAATAAAGGTAAGAATAATTAACCTTATAAGCCTTGATACGCAACAATAGTTCCTGAAGCTACATCAATTTCAGTCCAACGACCGTAAATTGTTACTCCTTTTGGAAATGTTACGCTGTCAACTACTAAGCCTGCAGCTCCCGCCCCAATGCCTTCTGTATTAACATATGTTGTTGCACTTTCTGCAACTAAACCACTACCGCTGTCAAAAACACTATCGGATAGCATTGTTATTGCAACCCATACATGGCCCGCTGTTGGCGTTATTGCAGCTGAACTTGCTGTTGAATATGCTGAACCGTTTATACTACCAGTCCAATCGTTTTTTACTACTTTACCCATTTTTTATTATTTAATTATTATTTAGGATCAAATTGTTCTAATCCAAAGCCTCCTAAAGTATCAAATCCTGCGGATTCAAAGTTTTGTGGCGGTTTATTGTTTTTTCTTTGGTCTATTAATTCAGACTGCTGAGAAGCTTGTATTTTTGTTCTATCATCTTTTCTATCTTCACGATACTTGTCTTTATCATTAATCACTCGTAAATCCATTTCTTTAAGCTTTACATTTAATTGAAACTCATGAAGCATAAGCTCTTTCTTAATAGCAGCTTCTCTTTCAAGTTTCTTTATATCAAACTCTATTTGAGCTTGATTTAATTTAACTTTGTTTTCAGTCATTACTTGATTTTTTTGAATATCAACAGAAGCGGCTGCTTGAGCTGCTTTTGCGTTTGATTCTGACTGTAATTCTATGTTTCGTCTTGCAACAGCTTGATCTCTTTCTTGCTTTTTTCTTTTTCTTAATTTTAATAACTCATTAGCTAATTTTAANTTTTTAATATTTCTAACATCTATTGCATCTTCTAAATTAACTTGCTCTTTTTGTAATGAAACCTGTATGTTATTTTCTAATAATTGTTTTTCTTCTTCATCGGGTGTTAATTCTAAAAAGATTCCNAAATCATGTAAATGCANCTCTTTAACTTCTTCTAAATTTGCAACATTAAATCTTCCTAANGAATTTATAAATGAGTTTTTAGTATTAGCAAATTCTAAAACATCTGAAATACGTAAGCTAATAGCNTCTGAAGTTTTTAATGAAATATATAAACCTGATTGTAGNACGTGACGCGTTGCTGTATTTGAGTTTGCNGCNGCTAATTTTTGTAANCCTACTAAAGCATTTTTNTCNGGTAATGATCCATCTCTGGCTTCATTTAAACCTGTAACATCTCTTAAGTTTTGCAAATAATAATTATAAGCTGTAATTAAAGATTGTATTTTACTGCCTCCACTTCCAGTTTGTAATTCTTGTATAGGAACTCTTCCATTATTAAATTCACCATCTTGTGTCATTGACCTTCCTATAACTGACCCCGTTTGAAAAAACATATTTAACGCTTCTTGCGGATTATAATTTGTTCCATTNCCTAANTCAACTTCTGCAATTCCGTCTGCATCTAAAAAAACACCATCNGGGACCATTCTAGCTAATACTTGTTGCAGTTTAAGATGTGTTAACTGTATCATATCTGCAAATGTTGTCATTCTACTAACTAAAGATTCTAATCTTCCTTTATACATTCTAGGGGCCACTATGTTATATGACATCTGTACTTTTGTTGTATCTGATTTTGGCCTTGTCATATTTTCAGCTAAGCTCCAAGACAGGACGTCTTCGCTCCCAATAATTTTTGCGCCACAATATAAAACCTCAATAGCTCTATCTACTTTTTCAAAACGTGATCGCTGATCTGCTGGCGGATTAAATGTGTCATCTTTTTTAATGGCTTTTTGCCCTCCTGATATTGTTTCTTTAATTTTATAAGTTTGATTTTGATAAGTTTTATATTCAAAATATAATACATAAACAAAGCCATCGTCGTCTCCATCTACAGCACCATATGATTTATTATATAATAAACTTCCTGATCCGTGGCCATTATCTTCTATAGCTTTTATTTCTTCATCTGTTATATCTGGAAATTGTTTTTTTAATTCAACTATGCTTAATTTTTTTATTTCTCCCACATAATATAAATCATCAAAATAAGGTGACTCTGTAAATGAATACACAATATCAGAAGGATCAACATAATTTATTGTTATGCCTTCAGATTTATTAAAACCGTTTTTTACACAACCCATGCCAATAACAGTAATATCATAATCAAGTCTTTTTTTGATTAATTCATATTTGTTTTTAGCCATAACATTATTTATAGCTTCTTCTTGTGCTATTTCAATACCTTGTTTGTATTCTAACTGCATATGAACACTTAATTCGTTTTCATCGTAAGGTAGTTTTGTAGGATCTGTTTTATAAACACTAACTCCTAATTTGCTTTGAACTGCTTCAATATATTCTTTAGACTTCATGTCTCTTAAAATATTTGACATATAACTATTTCTTTTTTCAATAGAGCTAGGATCTTGTGAATAAGCTTTTACATCATATGTTCTTTCAGCAATACCGTTAACAACAATATCTACAAACTTAGGAATAATTGGCACTGGCTTCCAATCTAAATTTAAATAAGATAAGTCACCATTAATTGATAACTCATCTTTATACTTTTGTATTGATTGCTCTCCTCTTGCGTATAATCTTAATCTATGAAAATTTTCACGATTAGACTGATACCTTGAAGTACCAGAATCTTTTTTAAACCATTCTGATTCAATAGCTCTTCCTATCTTTTGTCCATATTCTAAACTCGACTTCTCTGCATTAGATACTGATTGACTTGGGAATAATCCTGTTGGGTGTGACTTTGCCATTTATTTTAATATTTTTGAAAAATTTCCTTGATTATTATATTTTTTAAATTCAAATTCTAATTTTTTTGTTGTTTTAAATACAGCAGGTGTATACTTGTTTTTATTACAAGCCATTATTGCTAACCCTGAACTTATTGCTGCATCAAATTTTGTTCTTTTATTTATATCAAACAAAGCCCAATCATTTAATGTACGGTCAAAATAAAGATCTCCATAGTTGTTATCTTCTTTTAATCCTACATGTCTATCTATATATGATTCAATAGCTGCTGCGTGTGCTTGTCTAATATCTTCAGAAGAGTTTGGAATTCCACCTACTTCTTTTTCTGTTACAGATAATTTAGTGTAACTCTTATCTGGTCTGTTCATAGAATATCCTCTATATCCTCTTCTTTTTAAATAATATAAAAGTCTTGGTTTATTATTTTCCGCTAATAATGGCATACCATAAAACACTAAAGCCATTAATACATCTTCAAAAAACATTTCCGCTGTTGGCGGTCTTGATACATATTCAAGAAAAAAACTATTAGAAGGGGCTTCATCTAAGCTAAACTTAGTTAAACCATGCAATGCTCCTTTAGATCCTTGACCATCTGTCGTTCCGGATATATCGTAACTATCACATCCAAAAGCCCCTAAGTGTTCATTACCTGGAGATTTTCTTCCTCGTTCATTAATTACAATGTTTTGCATCTGTACAGGTGGAATCCAAGAGATATTAAATCTTCCTTTTAATTCCGGCATAAATATAACCTTGCTATCTTTTATACCATTTTCCCATTGAAAATTACCTTTAGATACAAATCCTGAACTTTTTAAATCGTTATTGTAATCTATTTGTTCGTATATCTTCTGTAAATTAAATATACTATTTTTTGTTTCGTCTCTAAACGCATGCTCTTCTGTACGCGGGAATTGACGATAAAATTCGTTTAACGCGTCTTGATCGCTTTTAAGACCGTCTGCTTCGTTTTGCCAGTGCTCAATAACTCCTGTTCCAATTGTTTCTCCATAATTGTCGCAACGGCTAATATCTCCAGATTCAAAGACAGGCATTCCGCGATCGTCAATAAATCCTTCGTAGTTCCATTCCATAGGTATGAATAAGCTATATAATCCAGAGCTTGTTTGTCCATTCCTATTTCGTTTTGTAACGTCTGAAGCATTGTATAATTTTTTAAAGTTATCACCACCTTTAGCTAAGGAATTTGATGTAGATCCCATCATACATTTTCCTATTATCCTACTACCTAACCTAAGGGTTGTTTTTGTTACTCTCCAATTGTTTAATATATTATCTGGTCTTTCCCATTTACCAGATTCATCGTGAACTAATAATTTTAACTTTTCACCATCATATGAGTTGTCACCTGTGTTCTTCCAGTCTATTGTTGTATCGAGCCCTTCGAGCGCTTCGGGCTTGGAGCTGGCTGCACTGGTGATGGACTTTCTTGTGAGCTTTGATGCTGGTACCCTGAAGGCGAGCTCTGTCTTGGGGCGGTCCATTCCATCCTGGATTGGTTTGAAAAAGAAGGGGTAGTGGGTTGAAATTGGTACGACCTTGTCGGTAAACATCTTCTTTGCATCGCTACCAGTCTTCGATAAGATTCCGAATCGAGCATCTGAAGAGATTGTAGCTTGATTAACTGTTCGCTGCTTGACATGAAGCTAAATCCAGACCGTCTATTCTTAAGGTAGCAAATCCCATAGCATCGCTTATCTGCCTTGCATGCCTCCCAGAATAAGAAGAATAATCTGTTTGCTTCTCGAAAGTCTGGCTTCCCAACATCAATTTTGGACCATTGCAAGTACATATAATGAGTGCCAGTGATATAAGTGCTAACACCTTTATTGGTAAACCAATAGCCTTCTTCGCGACGAGTAAATTCTCTATCAATGTACGCATACCATTTTTCTTTTAATTCTTCTGGATAATCTTTCCAATCAAATATTGTTTTTAATCTTTTTAATTCTTCAGGATAATCATGAGGAACCCACATATCATCTTTGCTATACACATCTTTTTCTGCAGGTAAAGCTATTCGTAGGTTTTGTATTTCATATACCATACCTATCTTACCTGTTTTGCTTATAACAATAACATCGTGTTCTTCATTATATCCGTACTCCCATTTTTTACCTTTGTTTAATCTACTAATAGTAGTTTTTTTAATAGGCTCAATAATCTTATATAATGTTTGTTGATATGACATTATTTAGATTTTTTTTCTGCAAACCCCGAAAATGTATTGTCCTTTATTTGCGTAGGTTTGTTTTCAAGTAAGTTTTTTTCAACTTCTATTCTATTTAATATTTCGAACGCATCGAATATTGCAAGCTTCTTTGTAGCTGCTGCATTCTTTAATCTATCAGCAGAAACGTCGTCATCAGTTTCAACTATAGCTTCTTTTGCTACTTTAACTAATTCATCAACTGCTTTATAGCCAGCTTGGATTATACTCTCTTTCTGTTTTTTTAAATCCATAACGTATAGATATTTCTTTATTTATTACCCTGTATAGTCTTTCACCTTCAATTACAAACTCATATTCACTAAAAGGGGTAAACCCTATTTTTTCATTTACTTTAAAGCTGTTCGTGTTATCTACGTACTTGATAACGCCAGTTAAAGATTTTTCATTTTCTATTGAAAATTTATCTTCATTAACTAATGGTTTTACAAAACTAAATCCTTCAGTCGCTTTCCATAGACCATCGCGCTTGTATAAAAATATTTGTTCAAGTTCACAAAAGTATAAATCATCTTTAAAATAACTTTTGCTATTGCGTTCAATACCTCTAACATCATGCCAACGACGAAATATGTTATGATGAACATAAAGCTGATCACCTCTGTTAATATGTGTATCACGCGCTATAGGTGTTTCATAAACCACTGCTTCTCGACTTACAAACTTATGATCAGATATATCCGTGTTTAATATTAACTCTTTATCTCCAATCTTTTTTGTATTGTCGTATCTTTCTTTTTTAGGTTTTATTAAAAAGGAATAAATTGGTTTCATTAATATTGTAAATTATACTCAACGGATATNGCCATGTTTTTATTAAAACTTTTCCATGGTAATACATCTGCACCTTTNTTTATGTAAATAGAGTAATTATCTTTTTCATCTATTATATCACATATAGTATGGCCTCCATAAACTTCTTGGCCAACAGCGTAGTGCATTGCGTCTGTTTTATAGTCTTTCCCAATACTAATCTTTCTTATCAGTTTGCTCATCTGTTTCTTCTGTTTCAGTGAGGGTACCGTCTTCAACATTTATACTAACACGTCCATAAGTTTTTTCTAGCTCAACCTGAATAGCTTTTAAGTCTTCACGGACCGTATCATATGCTTTTAAAACTTTGTTCTTGTCTACTGCTAATGCTCCTAGCTTATATTGTAGATTATTTAAAACTGATATTTTAGCTTGTAAATTTTCAAGCTCCTCTTTTGTTATTTTCTTTTTTGACATTTTATTTAATTTAATTTAATTACACTATATACGAATATAGTATTTATTCTTTTATGTTACGAGTCCATACTACACTCAAAGTTATAAAACCTACAGCACACTGCAAAGTCGTATCACATGTTCCATCTTCAAAGTCTTCTTTATTATATAATGCACCTACCATAAATCCTGTTATAGGTGCTATGATTATGTCAGCATTTTTAACTTGTCCTATTATTAACAATAATGTAAATATCCCAAGTAGTATATATGCTATCATCTTAATTTATTTTTATTGCCCAGTATACATAACTTTTTGAACTTCCATTTGTTCCATTTCCTGAAGTTCCATTTAATACAAAATTAGTTGAATTAAAATCTATAGTATGCACACTCCCATCGTCTTCAGCGTTACTAGCATCAAACATTAAACGATTATCTCTTGGATTACTTGTGTCTCTTTTACTATCTAATACAAACCAAGGCTCATCTTCATCTGATGATTTTACCATTACAAAATCAGGTTGAAATCCCACTGTTACAGTATTGCCGGTACTTCCCGAACCGGTGTACGATCCAAATTTTTGGTACCCCGAAACATCGTGGAAACAGTAAGCAATTATTTCTTTTAAGCCCCCACTTTCCGCGTTAACATCATTATTATCAGCTACAGTAAATGTTGTTGCATTAGGCGCATTTGAAGTACCACCCCAAAACGCATCATTTGTTATTTCATCAGCCGCATTTTCTAATCTTAATATTTTTCCTGCACCTAAAGAACTATGAAAAACAGTCCAGCTTGTACCATTGTTACTCATATTTTTTGCAATAATCATATTTGGTGTGGCTGATAATCCATGAGGTATTTTTTGTAGCCCTTGAGTTCCCTCATATTTAACAATGCTAAAACCTGCGTTTGGGTTTGCACTTATTACTGCGCTTGAAGCAGCAACTAAAGAAAGATTATCATTGTCACCTGCCGTTTCTGCATATAAAGTAGCAACTTCATTATCTGTTATAGCACCACTGTATATTCTTAACTGATCAATTTCTCCATTATACCAAGCTTCTCCAGAGGAATAAGCATGTACTGCTCGACCCATGTTTGTAGAAGCAGATGCGTGGTAACCTATTGCTTGTGTAACTGTTGAAACATTTAATTCCCCGTTAATATACATTTTAAGTTCATTGGGATTCATTGTAATAACTATATGAGTATAAGCGTTTGTAGCTATAGCGCTTGTAGAAACTACAGCTGTAACATTACTACAACTTGTGTCATCAGGATAAGGGTTGTCACAATCACCATTATAAATTACAAATCTTGCTTTACCGGTACTATTATCAATTCTTAATATAAATCCTTTACTAGCACTACTTTGATAATCATAATTTTCAAGAATAGTTCTATGCCCCGAACCTGCTGGTTTTACCCAAACAGATATTGTTAAATGTCTAAATCTAAAAGAACCATTAGGTAAATTTATATATGTATCACTTCCATTAAACTGTGCCGCTTTGTTGAATTTTCCACTTGAAGTATATCCAGTAAGACTTGATCCAACAGCATTATGCTTTCCTGTAACATCATTTGTATTGTCTTCAAATTTATATACTGCTGCTGCAGGCCCTCCTGTAATTGTAGGCTCGTTATCATCAGCTTTCCAAGCGTAAGAAACATTAGCCGTGTCTGTAGACGCATGTTGTGCTATTGTTACACTAGTTGAACCAGTAAACCAATCTTTTACTCTCCATTGGTGTGAGCTGCTTACTGCATTAGAATCATTACTAGCTAAACTTGAATTAGCCCCTCTTACAANATCATTCCAGCTCCAATGGGCACCTTCATCTCTTGTTTTNGTTACAACAAATTGTGGTCTAAAGTTAAAACTTAAATCATAATCTGAACCACCTGACATACTATAAGTTTTTATATCAAAACTACTTGCAAGTGTTGGTGCTGTTGTGTCAGGATCTGCAGCAAATGCTATATAAATATATGTGCTGTTATCCTGATTCATAGCGCCGTCATTTGTTTTTAGTTGGAATCCATTTGATAAAAAATCAACAATATA
>JGI24003J15210_10000880_pt1 | contig 12892 bp, 12 predicted proteins | sample LinPmetageLP28_FD_15210 | JGI IMG/M metagenome (IMG submission 15210)
ATCTCCTTAGGTGCTATTGGGAACGGAGGGTTCAGTGGGTTGAAACTTGCTCTTCCTTGGCTTGTATTTGACCGTGAAGGGCTTTCAACGACAGGAGTAGGGTCAGTAATAGGGGTCGGCTCTACGACGGCAGGAAGAGGCTCTGGTGGCCTGTTATCCAACTGAGGTATTGTGCTTGTAACCTGCGATGTAGCAACTGTGGGGTCAACCGGTGGGGTTACTGAACTGGGAGACCCACTGACCCCCCCAGCGACATAACCGTTGATGTTGCTGTTCCTGTTGTGGACGGAGACATACTCATTCCTGTTGGGTCAAGACCTGCTGCTCTTAGCATTGCTGCTTGCTGTTCTCTCATTGCTTCTACTTGTCCTGCTTGGGCTGCTGCTTGTGCTGTAACCATACCACCTTGTAGCATAGCATTCAAAGCATTCTGATACATCGCTGCTATCTCCGCACTCTCTTGTGCTTGTAGTGCTAAAAGTTTTTCTTCTTCGTATCGTGCCTTCTGTAAGTCAGCCCGTGCTATCTCTGTTCTTGCTGGTGCTGCTGCCTCAGCCATTCGTTGTTGTTGACCTATGTTCATCTTGGCTGCTGTTGTAGCATCAACGGAAGACATCGCTGCCTGTCCTCTAATGAATGCTTCTCGCTGCTGTGCTCGCATTGGGTCTATCATTTGTGCTTCTAAGTTTTGTCTCTCTTCATCTGTGAGACCAAGCATTCCCATCTCTTGTCGTCGTTTGAGGTCTGCTATTTGTTCGTCTCTCAACTTGTCGTATTCACTTGGTCCGCCCATAAGCATCCCACCAATACCACCACCAACGAAACCAACACCGGCTCCAATAGCAGTTCCAACACCGGGGGCTATTGCTGTCCCGATGGCGGCACCTGTTGAGGCACCATAGGCAGCACCCTGTGCGGTGCTTGCTGTTCTCTTCTCGTCAAAGTATTTTTCCTCAGCCATTTTGTTTCTCCTATTCTGGTTGGTTATCGTTCTTGTAGTATGCTTCCAGTGTTAGTGTCCACGATGTAAATAGAACATAGTCACTGGAAGTAAAGCCTTTTATTCCTATCGTATGATAGCCGGCCTGTAAGTTATCAACAGAAAAAAACTGGGATAAAAAGTTTCGTTCTCTTGATGGGTTTGGGTTCTCACTATTTGTGGTAAACCTTGTCTCTGCCTTTATGCTATCATCAACAACAATGTAGAAGCGAGACTTACCTACCTCTTGTGAGCGAGTTGTCGTAGAGATAGGTGATGCTGCTATTGTAAATAAAACAGATGCGGCATCTTCTAAATGAAAACTTATTGCTCCGTTCCCTACCCATTGGTAAGTCGGAGAAGCAACACCAACTTGTTTAGCGGTTGGTTCAGCACATAGTCCTGTAAGTCTTGCTTGTGATGTAGAGTAAGTCTTTCCACCATAGACACCTGTGATAAACTCAAAGGTATTATTTGTGTTTGTGTATTGCGGAGCAACAAGATGTTCTCTATCAAGCAAAGCAGGTGTGATGTCGGAAGCAATAAGTTCTCCGTTCAACCACTCCTGAACAGCATTGAGGTTTGCTTCTACCTTTCCGCCGTCAATGTTAGCGGCAGCAGAAAATGTATTTGGTATTGTTGTAGCCATTAGGATACTCCTTTTTCGTAGATGATAAGGTTAGCATTCAGAACACCAAGGGAAATGTTTACAACATTACCTGTTCCCAAACCGCTTGTGCTCACAGCCTCAAAGCCTCTGCTGCGAGAGCCTATCTGTGAGATAAGTTTGAGTGGTCCTTGAATAAAGAACCCTACCTTGTAGAGTGTTATCGGTGAGCCGGAGGTATTCTGGTAAGACCATACTCCGTGATGGGTTTGCTCGTGTAATGTCTTTGGGTCATCAAAGTAGCCATCAGGGCTAAACAACAGAATGCCGTCGTCAAAGCCACCAACAGGGTTATCGCCAGTTGGTATTTGGTATCTATCTGGTGGGCTGATGTTTGCCTCTGGTCCTTTCTTTTCATAGTTTATCATCCAGTTTACTTTATTAGGGAAGTTCTTCCATAGTGATGGTGATGTAGGGTTGTATGCCGCTGAGAGATAAGCAGGGTTTACCAGCCAGCACAAACGATAGTCTCGTTCATTTGCTGTTGATACTGTTCCAGCATTACCTGTTGCCTTATCAAACTGTTGGTTCTCTGTTCGCCACCATTGGAGTGTGTAGTTTACTCTGATGAAGTCTCCTACTGCTAAGGTGATAGGTGAGCCTGAGAAGTCAAACTCAAACGGTGCTCCTACTCCTGAGCCGTGAACTATCTGCGACTGACTTCGCTCTAAGGCTGCTCTTCCACTTAGTGTGTTGAAGCCATAGACTACATCGGGCAAAGCCGTGGGAGAACTATTGTTGTTGAANGACTTGTATGTCTTTACTACTTGTCCTTGTAAGTTTATTCTNTCTACACCTTGTGCTTTGATGTTGGTGCTATCAATGTCCGCACTTTCTGTTTGATAGTCAGTGAACTTAGCATTTGTTTTTGCTGCTGTTATCGGTTCATTGTATTGAGCACGGAACGATGTGTTTACTACATTAGCCATTTGTTTTTACCTGTATTTGTTTATTGCTGAGATACGACCACCAGACCAGAAAGCCATTGGGGCATTCGTTAGTGGGTGGGTCGTTGTGTTATTATTTCTTGCTGTTGCTCTCCAACGAATGGATACAACCGCTTTCTCTGTTGCGACTGGTATTACACAAGACATCCTTGGGTTGAGGAATGGTCTGTATTGCCTGTCTATTTCTGCTACAACATTGCCGTTGTAAACTATTTGGAAGGCTAACCAGATACCAGACTTGGGTAGTCCTCCACCTCCGGCATACTTACCTCCACCTAACTGAACATTGTTGAAAGCATAACATCCAAACTCTAACAAGAGCGAGCCTTCAATAGCATCAAAGGTCAAGTCAAGTTTTGTTTTGTTCCAGCCACCAGAATACTTTCCGTATGAGATGCCGGGCACATCACTGAAAGGTGCGGATGCTGAGTTACCAATACCATCTATTATTTCGTCTTCATTTATTTTTACATAAGCATCGTAGTATGAATAGAATGCTTTGCTTTTTAGACTGTTTGTTGGAACACTACCTGCTCTGATGTTCTGACGGTCAATGTTTCCATTTATCTCAGACTTCAAACTATCGTATTCTTGGTCAAAGTCTTTCGGGTCAACGATGTTGTTGTTTCTTATTACTGCTTGCTTTGGTCTGTATCCCATTATTGTTGTCCTCTTACTGCTCTTACTAACTTACCATCGGCACCGAAGTCAATAGCATAACCACACAGAGTAAAGTCTGCTGTGCCTTCTATTGAGAATGAAAAACTATTTGCTGACCCAAGAGCAACATCGTATCTAAGATACTGGACGGATGGTTTTTCCCATACTGCTGTTCCAAAGTTTGCGAAGTCATCAGGGACCGCATCAATACTAACTGCTGGGTCATTGAATACTTTCATTGCTTCTTCATCACTGGGTTGTGTGAACCCACCGCCAATGTCTATTGGTATTTTATTATTCTGGTTCTTGAATACCTTTACGATAAACCTGTTGTTCCCTCTTGTAAGTAGTTTTAGATACAAATACCGAGGGTTCTTTTCTACTCCATCAAAGCCCCATTGTTGCTCTGCTGAGTGATAGGTTGATGTGAGTGGAACTTCTTCTAACTGAACTCTTCCAGCATCTCCACTACCAACATACTTCGTTCCGTTGTTTCTCTTCCGTGAGATGTAATACAAACCTTGGATACCATTGCGAGCATTCACTGTTGTTCTACCTTTCGGTGTTCCAAAGATGAACTCACCGTGTTCGTCGGTTGTAATACAAGACACAGGGAAACCTACCCTTTTACTAAATGTTTGTTTATCCAGATGAAAAACAACACCGATAGAGTTCTCTGCCTCACCATCAAAAGGGAAATAGAAGTGAACTTCCTTCCACTTAGGTGAGTATGCCGTTACTGCTTTATGTAGCATCGCAGTGTTCATTCTATCAAAGGTCTCTTGTAGGTGTGCTGTAAGTTTTTGAACCCGAAGTTTCTCCCCGCCTTTCAGTCCACCCGATAAGAGATAGATACCATCATCCGACAGAAATAGTATTCCCATCGTGGGGACCTCAACAGATGACTGTGGACTTTTAGTTCCATAGCCCCTGATAAATGGAGTGTAAACAAAACCATTTATTGGGTCTCCCGTTATTATGTCTAAGCCCCGTTCTCTGAATACAATGAGGTTATCATAGTATGCTTGAAGTCCCGTTACATCACCAGCATTTCCTGTTCCTACATTGAAGAAGTCAAGTGCTCTGTATTGGTCAGGTGCTCCGGGAACGGAATAATAGACCACACCACCCTCTCCTTCTCCCCCGTCAAGGAACAAACAGTTTTTGAATGTAGCAGCAAACCGAGCCGTTCGGGCTGGGAACACAATAGAATGGTCATCACGAGGAGCCAAACTACCAAGTCTACTATCGGGTGTGGTATCAAAGTAGGTCTCATCAACATTGTTATCTATCTGGTCAAGAAAAAAGTAAACCTCTTCCTCTGTGTTGATGTCCGTGCCGACGGCTGTTGGTGAGCCGCCTAAGTTCTTTGTGCGATAAACTCGTCTCGCAACAACTCCTTGTGGTCCTCTTGGAATGTTATCTATCCACACGGCATACTTGAAGCCTTGTGATGTTGTTTTCCAAGTGGAAGGGTTGCTTCGTTGTGAGATGGGACTTTCGCTTCCGTTCTCGTAAACCCAAGTTACTTTGTATCTGAAAGTGTTGAGGGCATCNTCGGTTGTAGAACCAAGCCCATAGACAACTTCCCAGTCAATGACCTGAGATGNTTCTACTTGTAAAGCACTATCTGGTAGTGGTAGCAAGTAAGTATTTGTTTTGTCTACTGTTGTAGTAGAAGGGACTGCCTCTATCTCCCAAGGGTTAGGAGGTGATGGCTGTTGTTGGAAACCCATTGTTCGTTCCTTGATACCATCCCATAGGATAGGCTTGTCTCTGCCGTTCAGCATTATCAAGTAGCGACCATAGGTCTCGTAGGTTGTTCCGTATTGGTTCGGTGCTAACACTCTGCGGTTATCATCAAAGAGAACACTATCAGCAGGGTTGCCTTGATACTCAAAGAGACGGGTCCTTACATTTGGCTGAGCAAAGTCTGCCTCAAACATAAGATGGTTCTTCGCAGCATTTCGTGTAGTCCAATAGAAACAAGAATGAACTGGACCGACTTGGTCAAATGGACCCCAAGTAAAGTTGTTGTTGATAGTGGCTGGATGTATTGTCTCCCAACCTATTCTACTATCAAACCCCATTGTCTGTGGCTCTACCCGCACATTTTCCAATACTTGTGCGGACATACCTTCTGGTGGTTCTATCTCGCTCAAACCCGTAAGAGGTTCATAGAGAGTTCTGTTACCTGCTTTCATTTATGGGACCCTCTTGATGTTTATCATCGGGCTGAGAGGATGAGAGAACTGACGGAACCCTTGCTTGATGTTCAGTCTGCTTCGTTGAGAGAGGTATCTGTTTTCTATTTTTAGAAGTTCTTTCCCTGCTTTGTTCTCATACATCTGAGCCATTCCGGGGTTTCCGTGTTTAGAAAACAAGTCAACAAGTGTAGAGTAGCAAAGGAATAAGTGTGTATCACTGGGCATCTCTGGTTGGTCGTTCTCGTTCTCCAACTTCTTTGGTCGGAACTGATAGCGGATGTTAGCACGAAGGTCTTCGCTTTGTCTTGGATACAGTCGTATTCTTTGGTAACTTCCGTTATGTCCTTCGTCAAGTCTCTCGCTGTCTGTAAATGTTGTTGGGTCAATGTTGATACCAGCGACTACCGTTGTGCTTGTGCCTTCTGGAATGTCTTGCTCTACCATTAGGAACTTGTCGTGAATACTTTCCGGNGGTCTTAGGTAGGCTCTCTTCTGTAAACCAGTAGCAGCATCTGTAACTTCCATCTCTGTAATGCGAATACTATCACCTACATTGAGGGTTTTGTCTGCTGGTGTAAAGTGAGGTGGTCCCTCTAACAATACGATGTCTGGTGTTTTACCTTCTTGTCCGTAAATAACTCCACCTTTGTAGAAGGAGTATGCGGCCTTGTATCCGCCTGCGAAGTCCACATTGTTTGCTGCCGCTGTTGTATCATAGTTAGCATCACGGGAGGGCACAGGAATGGTTACAGGGTCTATTACGAGGAAGTCTGTTGGTCTTGCTACAAGGTCTAAGTCAAGAGCGAGATGTTCGTCTAAGAACTTAGGACAGTTGTAGAATGGTTGTCGTGTTTCATTGCCTAAGCCTCGTAGTCCTAATGATAGAACTTCAACACAGTCTTTCGGCATTGTTATTTTTCGGTGCTTTACTTTTAGTGAGACGAGACTTTGTCCGGCTACGAATGTGTAAAGTCGTTGTGATAGAGAATAATACTTTGGGTCGTGTTCTTCTTTTCTTACATTGAGGGTGATACCCCCACCTGTGTAAGCGACACTTTCAATAATGTATTCTCGTTTGTCTTCTGNGGTCATTGCTGAACCGCCTTGAACTTCTACATACATCTCTGCTCCGAGATGGTAAAAGTCTGTTCCCTTTCGGGTTGTTGGAATAAAAAGTTTTCCGTTACCGTCTGTAATACATTCGGTAAAGTTCTCATCGCCTTTCGCTATGAGTTGTGTTTGTTTCTGGGAGTATTCCCAAGGTCTGTCTGTGAAGTGTGAATAGTATCTTTCATTGAGAGCATTGGTCACTTCTTGCTGATAGGTTGCTACATTAGGGTTGTAGTCCATAATGTTTGCTACATAGTCTCTCATTTCTTTTAGGTTCATTATGCTCTCCGTGGTAATAAGGGTAGAGCGAGGACCCGAAGGTCCCCACTCAGGTAAATAGTATTGTGCTTAGTAAGACTTCAATACCCAAACATCGGCTTTGTTGAGGGTATCTGCTTCAAGTGCTATCGCACATTTCACAGCCGCAACATTACCACCGACATCAACAGTTTGTGAAACTGGTGAAAGTCCGGTAACCGCAAGGGCACCTGAACCATTCACAACCAACTCAATGGTTGCTTGGGGAACAAGTCGGCCACCAGTCGCAGAGAGAATAAGATAGTCTCCCTTTGCGGTAGCACCGTCAACATTAGCATCGGGTGCGAGACCCTCAACTACTACTTTCCCAAAGTCATTGATAGCAATGTCCTCAGCAGCAATACCACAGAATACGGCTGTGTTAGCAGCACCACTATTCAGTTTCTTTACCACTTCAAACATTTGAGCAATAACACCTTGCGAAAGGTCAAAGCACACAGCATCACCTTTGGTGATGGCTTCCCCAGCACGGAACACTTCTGTTCGCTGGCGAGCACTTTGAGTAGCACTATCTTCGCCTACACCGCTTTCGTCGGAGGCATAGACTTTTTGTATGTATCTTGATGAACTCATTTTATTTCTCCTTTATTAGTTAGATAGTCCGTCTACAATACCTTGTGAAGCCAGATGGTCAAAGGCCAACTGAGTTCTCACAGTAATGTAAGCATACCGAGAAGCATAACCAGTAGCATCTACAAAGTCAGTCATCTCAAAGTTGCCGTCTGTATCAAACACCATCTTCATAAAGTTAGTATTCAAGACATAAGCATTGATGTCGTTTGTTCCGTCCGAAGTCAGAGCCGACCCCATAAATGGGTCAACAAACATACGAGCACCATTGAAGGCCAAAGCCAACTTACCACCATCAAGGACTGCTTCATCAATGAACCGCTGTTGTGTGTAGAGTTCATCTTTGTATGCTTTGTAAAGAGCAGCAGATGTTAGGATGAGGTTAGGTGCCGAACCATCCGGTGTGCGAGTTTGTGCCTGAATGTAGATGTCTGTTAGGGCATCGTTTACAGGGTTAGTTCCCGCACCAGCAATAGTCGCATACTGGTTTTGTAAGTCATTGAGGAAAGCCCCTTTGCTCAAACCACCAACGGTATTGTTCTGAGTTCCGAAAGTATTTGTTTCCAAGAAACCGGCATCGGTTCCAGCGAATACCCCTGAGGCATTGGTCCCGTTTAGGGTCAACAAGTCAGATAGGATAGTGCTGTCGCCAGCAACGAACTGTCGTTCAAACTCTCGTTTCAACATTCCCATTACGGACTTCATACGAGCCTCAGCAATAGAAATAATGGCTCGCTCGCCTTTGTTAGAAAGTTCTTCTTTTTTAGTAATAATGATAGGGGCAACAGCATCACACCAGTTGAAAGTTGCTGTTCGCAACACATCAGCGGCTGAAAGTGATACAGGCTCGTATCCCGAACTCAACTGAGTAATAGTTGAATGTTCGGACAGGATAAGTGGGCGGTCAAGTTTTTGTCCACCATCATAAGTTTCAACCCCTCCTGCGGCTCGTATCTGGTCTAAAAGTGGGACTGCTTTGAATAAGTTGTCCACTTCTTGGTCTTTTAGGATACGAAGGGTTGAAGAAAGAATGTCGTTTGAAATAGCCATTTTTTTTCTCCTTTTATTAGTTTGTATTTTTGCTATTATTTTTGTAGGTTATTCTCATAGAGAAGCCAAGGAGACCTTGTTCCGTCAGGAGGGTCTTATGATGCTTTACCACGGCTGTTGAGCCATTGATAGACGGCATAGCCGCCTTGTTTACGAACGGTATCAGGAACAGTATTATGGGTTGCCCGTTGGGTCCCACCGACTTTCAAGCCGTATTCCTTTGCTGCCCGTTTGTATTCTTTTAGTTCTGCTTCCATCGCCTTTTTAGTTGAGACTGTGTGTTGCCCTTTCACGATGTAGTATGCTCGTTCAAGAGTAAGTGTCTCATCAGTCATCAACAACTTTGCGATGTCTGTCTTGTAGTCTGTAAGGTCTGGGTGCTCAACTTTGAACTGGTCCAACTTTGCTTGTCGCTCGTTGAGTTCGTATTGAGTTTGTAGTGGCTTCATCATTTCTTGTAGTCGCATAGCAACTTCCTTTTCAATGCGGGCCTCTACTGAACCATCATCGTAAGGGTCAAGAGTAACTTCCTTAGCAGCCATTGTAGCAATGTTTTGAGTAAACTCGCTGTTCAATAGGGCACTTCGTTCGTTTTCTAACTGCTTTCTCATAGCAGCAAGTTCTTGTGTCTTACGAGTGTAGTCTGCTCTAAGGTTGCCTAACATACTCTTAGCATCGTCAGGTAGTTCGGTCATAACCTTATTGTAGTCTACACCTTTGTGACCGCCTGTTGATAGCAGTGGGTCATCAAAGTTACTCTCAGCAAAAGACTGAAAGTTATTTTCATTTGTGTTGGAAGTTTCTACTGGTGTCTCAACCTGTTGGTCAGGAGTTACAGAAGTTTTTATCTCTGCTTCCCTGTCCATAACACTGTTGTAAGCATCGGCAATGCGAGCATCACCGCTGGTCCAAGTTTTAGTTTCCATTTTATTTGTTTCGTTGCTCATTTTATTCTCCTCATAAATAGTTCTTCTTCATCCATTTCTCCGGAAGGGGAAGTCATTGGGGCTGATGAAGGGGTTTCTACCACTTCCTCTACCTCACCGAAACCCTCGTCAAGTTGAGCGAGAAATGAACGGAATGTTTGGTTTTTTGATAAAGCCATTATCTTACCTGCGGCTGCTTGTAAGGACCTATCATCTTTCAAAGTTTCTACATCAATAATGTAGTCCATAATACCAGCATCTTGCTGGGCTTGGTTTAGCATCATAATGGCTTTTACAAAGTCTGTGGGTAGTTCACCATTCGGTCCTACCTCCATTGATACAGGCATTGCTTCTGCTCCAAAGAGTTCCAGTATTATCATAACAGCGGAACCAAGAGTTTGGATACCGTTCTCAGAGTAGTCTCCCATTGGGGCCATCTCTCCCATCATACCGTCAAAGCCTTCTTTCATTTGTGAAGTATCCGTTGGGGGCAGGGGTGCTGAGGCTTCTGCTTCCATTGGTGATAACATTTCTGGGTCTACACCCAAAGCATCCATCTCTGCTTGTCTTGGTCTAATAGCCATCATTCGTCTCCTTTTATGCTGCTATCTAATAAACCGTCTTTCTTCAAACGGTCTACTGAGTAAATGTCTTCCAGTTTTTCACCGGACTTGTATCGTTGAGCATCGCTCTGATGTTGTGCGGCATCTGCTACACTCTTATCAAATGCTCTGTCTAAGTTGTCTTTGCTGATGTCTGATACTCTAATGAGGCCACGGCTGTGTGCTATCTCATCTTCGTGCCTTGTTGACTTCACCATACAACCTAAGTTATCTGAATAGAATGAGCCACCTGTTGCTCCGTCTCCACCTATGATACCAAATGAACCACCTGAGAAGACACGACCAACATTGTGTGAGCCGCAACTTGTGTAGTTATCATCAACCGCATCTGGGTCAAATGTATCTGGGTGTCCACAATAGATGTCTTCTATCAATGGTCTTACAGGTATTTTTTTATTTTCTTCTAACTCTTTCTTCTTATCACCTGAGACCCAGCGATGTAAACATTCTAATGTTTGACCACAGTCTCCGCATCGGTATTTGTAAAAGGGCATTTGTTATTCCTCTGGTAAAAAGTTTCTTACTGCTTTGGATGAAGCATTCGCTATTGCTTCTTCTGGGGATGGAGGCATCTCTATGCCTTTCACACCACCGGGAACAGTTGGTTGTTGTTGTTGAGCGGCTTGTTGTTGCTTGATGTTCTCTTGTGCTTTGAGGACAAACTCTTCTGGAAGGTTTAGAACTCGGACAACTTCTTTCAATACTGTATCTGCTGGAACACCTAAGTTTACAAGAGTAGGTATGTTCATAAGTAGTTGGTTCTTCGCTGCTACATCAGACAATGGAGTTGATGCTTGGTCAGAAGCAAAGATAACAAAGTCACCACGAAGGTCATCGGGTGAAATACTTTGGACGGTTCCATCTATCTGTATTAGGTTAGTTGGTTCTTCTTCCAAGAAGGTAGCCAGAATGGACAGATAGACTGTCGCAAGGTGTTCTATCATAGCATCTCTCTCTCGGGCCATACGACCTATCTCAGAGGCTGTGTATGATGCTAATGCTACCGCTTCCGTTGCTGTAACACGACTGCTTTCACCACGAGTAAAAGGAGCCATAAGAGAACCTTTATCTTTATCTCGTTGAACTTGGTCATAGTATCTCTCTAACTCTGGTGGGGTTGGGTTTTGTGGAACTGCTCGCATAGCACCTTCCAAGTTTTCTTCGTCAACCTCAATGAATAGTCCATCAATACCTGATGTGAGTTGAGCCATTTGTTCTTCATCTAACATTCCAGCCTTTACAAGATACTGACGAGATGCTTTACGAACAGCATTTGCTTGGAATGAACGAATAACATTTATCTCAAACAACTGGTCGTAGACCCTTCGCATTGCTGAGTAGCCATCCATAGGCTTAGCAGGTTGACGGTTGAAGTAAAGTGGAACTATCGGGCATACAGGTCGGTTGTTTACATCTCTGAATGGAATGAAGCCACTCTGTAATACTTTGTTGTCCCGCTCTAAGTCTTCACAATAGAATGTTAGTTCGTCGTTCTCTAAGTCATACATCTCTATTATCTCAACATACTCTCCGTATGAGCCAGCATCTGTATTATCATAAGGGTTGCTCCGCTCATCAAGGTAGTCTTTCTTTGCCTTGCCTTGGAATGACTTGTTTCCAAACTTTGCTTTGGCTTCTGGTAGAGGCATAAAGTATCTGTGTCCAACAAACCTTTGTCTGTCCCAACGAGGAGCATCACGGTCAATGATAACTTCCCAAGGAGATAGAGATACAGGACATACCTTGTCGTGTAGTTTCTGGTCCATCATTGGAACGAGTTTTACATAAGCCTGAGGAAAGATAAGTGCTAAGCGAGATACATTCTCTACTTCGTGTCTTGTCTTTATCAAGAAAGCATTAGCAACTGCCTCTGCCTTAGATGGGTTACCTCTGTTCTCAATACCAGCCCGTAATGTAACAGCAGGGTTCTTAGCAAAGAGAGAAGCAATGAAGCCCTCAATGTAGCCATACCCATCGCTGGTCTGAACATTTAGTTGTGTAGACATTGAGGAGAGAAGGCCATCGGCTCTTCGTTCGTCCCAGAAGTCCATCTTGTAGGCATTATCATACCTTTCCATCTCTCTTCGCCTGTGCTCCCAGAACTCTTCGTGTTTCTGGTAAAGTGCTGCTATGTCTGATGCTCTCATTAGTATCTCCCTTTTTTGTTACCTGACTTTACATTCCAAGGTAATGCTCGTTTGGCTCGCTTGCCTCTCATCTTTTTTTTGTGTTGTTCAAAAAATGTTTCTTTCCAGTTCATAACTACTTCTATTGGAGTGTCCTTGATAGCATAGTAGGCAAGAGCAAGAGCAATAACCTTATCATCGTGACTACCTCTTGGATGCTGAGGCTTATCATTTACATAATAAATAGAACGGAGTTCTTCTATTACCTTCTCATTTAGTCTTGTTATCATTCCATCTTCAATAAGTTCCCTAAGTATTTCAAAAAGTAAGGGTCTTGTTCGTTTGCTTGTAAGGAAGTCTTTGCCTTTCTCATTCTTCCAAAGATAAGGATAACCGAACTCTCGTAACTTGTAAAGAACAAGTTGACCAATGTTATTACTCTCAACTATTATCTGGGCATCATTCCATTTGACTGCGAGGTCAAAGAGTTTCTCTGCGAACATAGCAGGTGAGGTATTGTTGTCCCACCAGAATGCTACGGGCTGTCTTGTCTCCAAGGATACAATAGAAGCAACTGAATAGTCTTGGGCTAAACCAGCACCAACATCAACACCAATAACATAACGACATCCAGAGACAGGGTCCCCAATGGCTTTGTATTTGTTCATAGCATCTTTCATNGGTTCTATTCTATCCANNGCGGTTGAGT
>JGI24003J15210_10000885_pt1 | contig 12861 bp, 5 predicted proteins | sample LinPmetageLP28_FD_15210 | JGI IMG/M metagenome (IMG submission 15210)
ATTTACTATTTTCATCGTCATAATTTGATTGAAATGGTGTAAGAACATGGCGATGTCTTGACCTACTTATTTCTACACCATCTTCCTTAACAACTATATCTGCTGCTACTTGAATATTCCAATCATTAACTATTTCGATCTTTGGTATTTCAGTTGTTTTACTTAAAGCCATTTTTTACTCCTTATAAATCAGTTCTATATGTTCCAGAAATCCATACTTGCCCAGATGCATTACTTAAAACATTTGCTGCAGATGCTACACCTTGAACATTATCGCCAAGTTGTCTTAAAGGGGCAGTTGTGCCACCACTATTTAGTAGAATACAAGGATCGTAGTAGCTATTACCTGTATCTGAATTTAAATATCTACCTAGAACTGGGTAATACATTGTTTCACTTGATGTAAAAGGAAATCCTCCTAATGTAACAGCATTACTACTAAAAGAGTTTCCTCCTCCATCTAATTGTACATATATTGTAAAACAAACTCTGTTACCTATTTTTGTATATATACCTTGTTGAACAGTATATTGAAATGATGAGCCACTTGAAGTCCAAGTAGGGGTAAAAGTTCCTTCTTCATAATCGTTAAGAGTATTTGCTGCACCAGTTCCTCCTATACCTAACCCTGCATTAAAGTTAGCTTGACCTGCACTTGACATATCAAGTGTAAGGGCAGTTATTTCTGAACCATTATCATTACCCTTAAAAAGAATATCTTTGTCTGCAACAACAGATACAATTTCAAAATCACTTGAAGAATTTGCAAGTCTACCAAAAGTTGTGCCACCATCTTTAAAAAATATTCTACCATCATCTACATCAATTATTAAATCACTTGCTATATCTAATGTTAAGTCACCACTTGATAAGTCTATCTCTGTTCCATCTATTGTGATGTTGTCTACAACAACTCCTGCATTTGCAGTAACTACACCTGCAACACCAAGAGTAGATGCCATATCAACAGCACCATCAATATCCACAACATCAAGATTAGTTGTACCATCTACATCAATGTTTCCAGATATATCTAATGATCCGAATGTACCTACACCAGTAGTTGTAATCGTAGATGAGCCAGTATCAATGTTACCAAATCCACTTGTGATTGATCCTGAGTTTAATGCTCCAGTCGATACAATGTTTGATACACTAAATGTTCCGAAAGCAACAATGTCTACTTCATCACCATTAGCTAAAGCACTTGCAAAAGTAACTGTATCGCCACTTGTAATGGTAATGTCTGCTGTAGACATACGAACACCATTTACATATACGTCACAAAACCCTGCATCATAGGCAAGAGTATTACCTGCAGCATCATTACCAGTTACACTTTGTGGTGTGCCTGATATATCGTAGTGAAATCTAGCTGAAGTACCATTGACAGTAGAACCTGCTGCTGCCCAACCACTTGACTTGTAAACTTTCAACTCATTTGCTGTGGTATCAAAGTATAAATCACCAACATCTAAAGAACTAGACGGAGCAGAACTTGCTACTCTATATCTATCTGCAAAACTGTTAACTCCAGATACGTTAGAAGCCACAATATTAACGTTAGCTATTGCTCCACTAACATTAGACATTGCTGTTACGTTTGCACTTGTGCCAAGTATTCCCATATCTTCTATGACAGCACTTGTTGCCAGTAATCCCATATCCTCAATAACTGCACTTGTTGCTAATAATCCTAAATCTGTAACTACAGCACTTGTGCCAAGTAATCCCATAGCAGTTACATTTGCAGACGTTCCTAGCAATCCCATTGCTGTAACATTGGCTGAAGTAGCTAATAAATTCATATCAGTTACTATGTCACTTGTGGCTAGTGTATTTAGATCAGCAATAATATCACTGGTTGCTAAAGTATTCATATCTGCAACAACATCATCTGTACCGAGTATTGCCATGTCAGCTACAGTAGCATCATTCCCTAGTTTACCCATTGCAGTTACGTTAGCACTTGTACCTAAATGACCCATAGCTGTGACGTTAGCTGATGTTCCAAGAAATCCCATGTCCTCAACGATTGCTGCAGTACCTAAAATACCCATGTCAGTAATAACACCACTAACACCTAACAATCCCATAGCAGTCACATTGCCTGATGTAGCCAATAGACCCATATCTTCTATGACTGCAGATGTGGCAAGTAAACCCATGTCCTCTACTACTGCAGAAGTACCCAATAAATTAATAGATGCTGTGACTGCCGATAAAGATTGTACTGCTGTAATTGTGGGACCTGCTTCGACTGCACCAGTAGATGCATTAAACCCTAAAACTGTACCAATTCTATCTGCTTTGAGTGGTAACTCCATACTAACTGCAACATCAGAATCTTTTAATCTAATACCACGACTAGCTTGATCATTAAAATCTGATTGTATAACAGTAAGCGTATCTAATTCTGTATTCAACTTAGCTATTTCAAATGCACCTGAACTTGGAAAGTCAGTAGTACGAGCAAGAGGTACATCTCTAGTAATCACTACAGTACTACCACCACTTGCACCTGTGACTGATGTAGTTATTGCACCAGTAGAACCACTACCACCTGATACTGTAAACTGTGTAGTGTTTGCTGTACTCACATGGAATGTTCTTGCTGTATTGTCTACGAATACGTTTAGATCCGTTGCTCCATCAAAGAATACAAAGGGTACTGTAAAGGCTGTTTGTGTTGCACCTGCGTTTACAGTATAACTTATTCGTGGTGTGTTTGCACTTAAAGCTATTGTCATAATTTTTCTTTTACCTCTTTTTTAAATAAAAGTCTATTAATATCTAAATTTCTCTTGTTTTCCTAATGCTCTTAGATCGTCATCTAATCCTATTAAACTTAATACTGGAACATTATATGAGATCTTTTTCAATCCTTCTTCTGTACGATCATTAGCTAAATCGTTAGCACCCATTACCCATTCCCTTACCATATTAGGTGATGCACCTGCAAATCCAAATGCTGTATCCCAACCAGTTGCTTTATATCTGCCTTTAAGCCAACTCTGATCAGGATCATGTAATCCTGAAGCTGTTGCTACATTTAAAGCATGATAAAATAAATCAGAATAAAGACCTGTAACACCACTATGATCCACAACTCTCATTAACAATTCAGGATAATCTTTGTTTTCAAACCACCAGTCAGGTTTCTTTAAAGACAACGTAACATAACTCATACCTAGTAATGCCATCATACCTGATAGTCTATGTTGTTTTGCAGGATCAATTAAAGCACCTAAAACTCTTCTATGTGCAGCAAATGCAAAATTATAAAACTGAAATGGCCATGCCATAGTGCCTGATTCTAATCTTGCGACTGGATATGAAAATGAACCATCAGATCTTTTGCCTACTGATGCACGAGGATCAGGTTCAATCCCCATCTTTCTCATATAAGGCAGCCATTTCTTATAAATAAATCCGTCCATAACTGTAGGTCTATCAAATGCAGTTGCATGAATGATTGTATTACGAGCAGCAGTATTAAAATATGTACTAACACTTTGCTTTAGTTCTCTATCCAACTTTGTTTTTGTAGACCAACCTTGTATATTTAACAAAGGCATACCTGAATCTGTTTCCTGCCAAGCACCATTATTAAACATTCTCTTAGCTAACTTTTCATCAATACCATATCTTGCCAATTCTATTATATCTAATTTCTTTATAGTCCCATCATTATAAGATTTTAATTGTTTATAAAACTTTGGTATTCTTATTGCTGAATCAATTAACTTACCAACACTTGTAATAGGTGCTAGACCATTAGCTTTATAAAACCAATTCTCTGCTGTTTCCAATGTCTTTTCTACTCTACCAACTTGCAAAGGTCTAAGATTATCATGTAACATTCTGTGATGTGCAGTAGGTCTTATCATTTCAAGACCTTCACCCATATGCATTAGATCTGTAGCATTAGCTTTCATCTTAGAAAAGTTACCATCTAAACCTGATACTATTCCTTTAAAGACTCTACCAAAACCATGCTCAAATATAGGCATAGCTAAAGTTTCAGTTAAAGAACTTATACCTGCACCATACAAATAACTCATACCTGCAACACGCTTAAGGTTTCTAGCAAACTTTGTATCTGCTCTCTGTGGATCTCTGACCATCTGACCTGCAACTCTTTCAAAATCTGCTACAAAGTCTGACTTAATTTCTGCTATTTGTTTATTAGTATATCCTTCACCTTTCATGCGTACTTCAAAGCCATCTAGTAATTCATCAATGTCTACATCACCGAATCTTTTAGCAAACTCAATTCTAAATCCCATCTTCTTTGCATACTCAGTCATAACTTTAGGATCTTTAACAATAAAATTAATCACCTTCCACTCAGGTATATTGGTAACACGCATCATTAAATGCTTACCTTTACCTATACCTGTACCATAATCATAGGCATCATCACCTCGTTCCATAATAGAATCAACTACTTCTTCAGCGTACTTTCTAGCATTCTCTTTACCAACAGCGTTATCAAAGATTCTTACATCATCATATCTATTAGTAACATCATTCCATCTAGTAACTTTGCTTTGATCTAAAAAATGTTTTGTAAATATTTGAGTTAATTCTTCTTGTGCTTCAACATCATTAACCAATAATTCTTTATTATAATACAACGGAAACTTATAGTTCTTTCTTGTAGGTGTGTATTCTTCATAAAATGTAGTTTTCTTTTTAGTTGCTTCAAGATTCATCTTAAGTATATTCTTAAATACAGGATCTTTTTCTACCTTAATACGTCTTTCATAATCATTTATCTTAGCTTGTAGTTCTTTAATGTTAGCTTTTATCTGTGTTCTATCATGGAATAGTTTAGAATCTTGTCCTCGTTGATCTATATCTCTTACAAAATCATCTAGTCTTTGTATGCCTAGTTTTTTAAACTCAGGTAAATCATTGTAATATTTTTTATACCAAGAAGGATTGCCTGATAATATACTCAGTTCAATAATTTCTTCAGCAAATTCTCCAAAGGTAGGTGTCTTTGTTTCACCAGTATATGCATTAGGAGAAACTGTTTCAGGATCTTTACCCATATATCGCTGATACTTAACAACATTACTTCGATAATCTAAGCCACCAATAGTTCCTGTTCCCTCCATATTTGTAAGTTCTTTGTTCCATAACTTACGCCAGTATTGTTCTACCTGTAACCCAAATGCACCATACTCAGTTTGTGCCATATCAATAGATTGAACTCCCTCACCTTGAAAGTTCTTTTTAAGTGGAGTAACACCATTATGTGCTATTTTTATATGGGCCTCTCTTACATAACTAGGTGCTTCTTTTACATTATTACCATCTTTGTAAGTAAGTCTTTGTAGTTTCTCAGCAGGTATAAATCTGCTAATTAAAGTAAACTTATCTAAAGGAAGTTTAGCTAATCCCTCATTAGAAACACCTTCTTCTCTTAGCTTTCTTATTTCCTCTATGTCATTAGATGCACCTAAAGGATCTTTTCTCGATCTAATCTTAGTTGCTATACCACTAAAACTATTTGCTACACCTCTAGCACCACCACCAAGTAAGCCTGAGAAAGCTGTATTAGCTGCGACATTAGCTGTAACTTCTTGTGCAGTACTGAATGGATCAAAAGGGGCCCTTAATAATTCACCTGTAATACCAAAGACACTACCTACTTTAGCAGTTTCATATCCTACACCCAACGCACTTCTTGCTGACCATGCTGCTTTAATTCCAGTATTAAAAACTGGCATCATAAAAGCAATGTTTAATGGATCAACAACACCTGCAACTAAAGCACCACCGAATCCTGATCTATCATAAACAGCCCTGTTTTGTTCTATTGCTCTTACGCTATTAAGTATATAATCATAGTGTTCATTATTCTTAGCTCTTGATAATTCTTCTGCATATATATATGTGTTGTCTGATTCCATACGTTGTTTAAAATCAAATGCTCCATCTTCTTCTACGTCCATAAAACTAAATAATTCTGTTGTTCTGTTTGTAATAGGAAGCCATTGATACTTCAGCCCTGACATAAAACTTTGTCCGAATGTAGGGTCTGTTGTCCCTATATTATCTCGCAATGATAAATGAATTGGATTAAAATCAGTAAAGTTATCTGACTGAAATCCCTTCTTAAAATCAACTGGTCTGAATAATATTTCTGACATTATCTCATTTCTTTTTTAATTTTATTAATAGTTTGTTTACCTTTATTAATAACTTTCTTACCTATGACCATACCTCTGTCGAATATATCTGGTCTGTTCTCTGAATAATACCCTAGAAGTTCTGCTCTATCATATATTCTAAAGTTACCACCTGAACCCAAGTTTTGAAATTGAGTATTTAATATGGTTTCTCCTGTAACAAATAAGTTACTCATGCCTTCTTGTGCCTCAGTATTAAAGTTATATAAAAGATGAGAGCCTGCCATCATAAAATGATAGTCACGCTTCTTAGCATTAGTTGTTCTTAGTCCTGCACTAACTTCTTTCCAATATTTTTTAAACTCACCTGCACCATATCCCATTTGATACGCATGATCCATCAATGCCTTTTGTCTGTCTTCATGTAAGGTTGTAAAGTTAGGGAATTGTGTTGTAAACTTATCATATAAGCCTAACATTTTATTTCTAAATATAAGTTGTGACTCTTCTTTAGTTATTGTTACACCTTGATTCTTAGAATAATCTTGGATTTCATCTAAAGATATTTGTCCTGAATCGTATTTTTTTAAAAGTGTTTGCAGTTCTTTTATCTTAGCTTGACCAGTTGTACTTATAATTGACATATCTTCTGCTGTAAGAAATCTAATATTAAATCCTGCACCTATTGATATTGTTGCATTTTTACCAACTCCATCTCTATAACCATATGGATTAAATCCCTCTTCTTTACTTACATAGCTTAATACTTCAATGGAATCATTTACTATATCAATAGCAACTTCTTCATTAAAATGTTTTTCAATAGCTTTTCTTGTTTCAGGAGAAACTTTATTATCATTTATTACTTCATTATAAACATACTTCCATGCAGGATTTTGTGTACCTTTACTGCCTAATTCAGGAAAGTTGTTTGTTATATTTTCTGATGTAACATCAAAGTTTTGTTGATCAAAGAAACCTAATATCTTTTTTAAACCAAATGTAAACATATTCTCTTCAGGTACATTTACTGTTTGGTCAACATCTTCTTCTTGTAAAGGAGTGTTTGCTTTATATCCCTTAGCTATTAGAGCATCATCAAGTACAGGATTAATACCATAGTATTGTTCAGCTATGCCTCTGATCTCCATAATATTAGAAGAGGCATTTACTGTATTTGTTAGTTGATTTATATTATCTTTTGTTAATGCAGTACTTCTATAATTCTTTGCAAGTATTTGTTTTTCCTGTTCTTTTAGATTTACTTCTATTGCCTTATCTACTGTCCGTGTATTTATCTTTATATTCATACCATCAAATCCCTTAATAGGAATCCTATCTTCATCAACCAATGTCCAAGTCATGCTACTGCCACCTGCATTTCGATAGTCAGGCATGAACTTTACATTACCACCATCACCTGCTCTCATCTGTTCCATTTCTACTGAACCAGTATTCATTTCAACAACAGGTGTAAATGTACGTCTTGTTTCAAGTAAATCATTCACATGATCAATAAAGAAATTTCTTGAAGTTTGATCTTTGTAATGACTTTTATAAGAAACATTTGTTCTTCCACCTAACCTATTACCAAATAGCTGAAAGGTATCGTCACTTTCCTCGTGCAAATTTACAAATGTATCATTTAAAACTTCAATTATATTGTCTTTAGAAAAGTCAACTGACTTCCCAGATACATCTTTAATCTTACCTGCAAATAGTAAAGACTTAACAAATGGAAAAAACTCTTGATGAAACTGTTTATCTATATCTGTTTCTTGTAATAAAGCATTAATAACATCTGCAGGTTTAGTTGCATTTAAACTAAATTGCTCATTATATTGCATAATCATTTTGTTTGCATTTTCAGAAGTTTCAGGTGACATAGATGCAATTTCAAATGCAGGTAAAATGTAATCAGACCCACCTATATCTGTTATCTTTTTAATAATAGCAAACTTTTTTTCTATGTCATTGTACTTGTTTGGGTATCTGCTAGATACAAAACCATTAACATCTTGTCGTTTAGATATTACGTTCCATGTATTTAATAGTTTAGCAGCTATTGTTTGCCTTGATCTCTCAGGCATTCCTTCAAACATTGCCATTACATTTGAATTGTTAAAAGCCTCAAACAAAGATGTAGGTAAAATTGTAGATGTTTTTAAATCAGAAATAAACTTTTCATATTTATTTTGATCCATATTGACTACACTTGCTATATCTATTGAGCCATGTGTAAGCTCTAAACCTGCTTGAAAGTCTGACCTACCTGATTTGCTGTTAGTGTGAAAACCCCCTGATTCTATTTTATTAGCACTATTAATAGCTTTAATAGACTTGGATAGCTTTTCATTATTAGCTGATGCATCACCTGCAAGGTTACTTAATCTGCCTGAAATAGTAGCTGTATCTGAATATGTATAATCAAATCGTTTTTTTAAACCTTGTGCCTCTAATATATCTGCTTCTGTTATTGTATTATTAGATAATAATAGATAGGCTTTTTGATCAGAAGTTATAGTGTTTCCTTGAAATGCCATCTCTAGTATTTTAATTGCTTTATCATCAGTAGGATTTTTATCTACAATAGATTGCAAAACACCTAAAGAAGAATTAATCCTCATCTTTCTTTTTAATTCTTTTATAGCAGGTGCAGCTAATCCATTAGGTTTACCCTTTAAAGATTCAATCCTAGCATTAATTTCTTTTTCTGTTTCAAGTATATCTTCTTGTAGATCAGTTCTTGTTTCTTCTGCATCAACACCTGATGTAGAAATACTTGATGAATTATAATATAAGCCTTCTAGTTCTTGTATTTGATTATCAATAACTATCTTTTCATTTTCAGAAGCTACTCTATTTTCTTGATTTATCTTATCATTAAGTATTTTATTTGAATGCAAGACTGCTTGATTTTGTACCTTAGAAAGAAACGCAGGAATAAACTCTCCCATATCATTTTCTCTAAAAGAATTAGCGTGTCCTTTTATATATTCATTGGCTGCTAAATCAAAACCATCTTTATCAAAATTACCATTAGTTGTATATTCAGCATGAAGTTCTGATAACCTAGCCTTTGATTTAATTAAAATATCATTACCATATCTTTCACGAAGAATTGCATTACCTTTAGCCTCACCTACAGCAGTAAAGTTAGGCTTTTCAAATGTAAGTTTACCTTCTTTATCTCGCAATGCTAATGTATTTGCTTTGTCTATATCACCACTAACAGCATCTTTTCTAGCTTCTTCCCAAAAGATTTTTTGCATGGAGTTACCAAACTCAGCCACAGACAGACCTAGTTGCCTTGCACCAGTATCAGCAGCAACTACACCTACAGGTTTATTCATAAATGATGTACGTTTTGATTTTATAAATTCTACCATATTATGATACCTGACTTGCTTGAAATCCACCTGAAACTAATGAACCAAATGCTTTAAGTCTATATGCTTTACTTAAATTACTAGCTTTAACTTGAGCCATTTGTGCTTGTTGTGCATACTTTGATCCTTCAGCTAAGGCTTGATAGTTTGCTCTTTGTATTGTTTGCATATTATCTTTATCTGCTTTTTTCATTAAAGCATTAAGACTTCTATCTGAACCTGCATCTCTTCCTGATACACCTGCAATACTTCTGTTTGTACTTTTAAAAGATTCTAGCTGTTGCATGATTGCATTGTGTTCTTGCAATGCTTGTAACTGCCTAATCTTTCCTTGAGTTTTAATATTACGAGCAGTTAATGCACCTTCCATCTTAGCTGCTTTAGCTGCTTGTTGATAACCCATAAAAGATACTGCTGTTGATGCTACTGCTAATGCTATTGGTAATCCCATTAAAATGCTACCTCTACTATCATTCCGTTAATTTGAAGATCCAAAGGAAACGATTGCGATACTGTTACTCTTGGATCACGACTATACCCTAACATTCTAAACTCTTCTTTGCCTGTTACTGCAACTCTATCATTGCTCATATCATCTGTCACATTCCTTATGACAAGATCTCTAGTTGTAGATGTATCATTAGGTCCAGTAACACTTACTGCTGTAGTTTCAAATAAATCTAAAACAACTTTAGGAATCTGTCTAGGCTCTCCTGTTAATGGCCCACCTTGAATTGATGCATCTATAGGTAAAGTCTTTAGTGTAGGTGTAAATGCATAGCCAATAAATGCCTGNGTTATGCCAGTCTTAATGGTAGATGCATCTATTGCTGCACCTGCCACAGTAAAGCTACCAAGAAAGTCATTACCATTTGTAGCTTTAACGACTGCATCATTGGCAAAGTGTGATCCTAAACTACCAAAAGCACTACTACTTCCACTAAAACTATCACAAAAATCCATAGGCATATCGTCTTGAAACTCTTCTAAAAAGTATTTACTTGTTCCTGATCCATCATCTCTACCTGCTACTACAAACAATCTTTCATGTACTGAACAAATGCTATGCCATGTTCCTTGTGTATTCCACAAAGCCCAACCTGCTTTTTGATCTCCACGAACCGAATAGAATACAGCCAATGTACCATCATTATTAACTAAGAAAGCATACGACTCACTTCGATTCAATGCACCTTTAATTGATGTCATCTGTACTGGGTCTAATATTAAATGAGGAGCAAGGCCTGATACTGCCACAGATGTATAAGCTGCTTCTGAATCTGTAAATAAAAACTCTCTTAATGCACTACCAGTTTTCTGTATAAACAAAGTCGCACCATCAAATACACTAGGCTTAACAAAAGAACTTCCATACGGAGTTTGTCTTCTGATCTGTGCGTTAGCAGGTGTAACTGGTTTATCAGTTGGAGCCTGAACAAACAACTCTGCACCTGTAGTAAAGACCTGTAAATCTCTGTTTGAAACTAAATGTCTTATTGTAAATATCTCACCTACGTTTGCAGTTAAATCTAATGCATCATCATCTTCAGCATCACCTATATCAAAGTTAAAGAACTGCCCTGACTTACTCCCCCATATACCATCAGGTTGAGATAATGTACCACCAAACCATAATCTATTTTGATGAAATGTAACTGCTGCAGGATAACCTCTGACTGCTGAATAGCTTTGTTCTTGCCACTCAGTAGTTGCTGCACTTGTTACAACTCTAGGACTTCCACCACCAATAGCACTTGATGTGGCTGTAGCACTACTGCCTGCAGTAAACTCGTATGTGTTTTCATCTATAACAGTAATAGATCTAGCACCATTTATATTACTATTTGCAACTCCACCAACTGCACCTGATCTTTCAAATGTGACTGATGCTCCAGTAGCCAATCCATGTAAGGCTTGTGTTACCTGAACTACGCCACTACCCTCAAATGTTTTCAAAGAATCTATTGGTAACTGTTGTCGTAATGTACCATTAATAGTAGCTGTTACTGTTGTTGCATTTGTAAATCCAGTTATCCTGCATCTCGTTTCACCAATTAATATGTCTGTACCTACATGACCTGACACAAAATAATCGGCTGATGATGTTAAGGTTTTACCACTTCCTGTTGTTGCATTAGCAGATAGCGTTACACCTAATGGTTGAAAAGGAAAGTATGGTTGGAATATTTCATTACCATCTCTTGATTGATCAAATGCAAATGTACTTACTGCAAATGTAGTAAGAGAGGTTCTAGTCAACATTCTTATCATAAAAGTTTGATGTGCAATAAACATTACGTCACCTTGTTGAGCAAACGTAATCTCTTCAAGATAAGGTGCAGATGTTGTGTTTGCCAACCATGACTGACTTGTAATAGCTTGTATTGAAGATACTGCACCAGTACTAGGATTTATCTGAAAGATTTCTATTCTAGTATTACTAAAGGCTATTATATATTTCTCATCATCTGAAAATATAAAAGGTTCTATTCTAACTGACTGTCTTATGTTGGTTGCATGAGCAGGATTACTTCCGAAGTTCGCCCATCTTTTTGTACCTGTTCTCTTTTTCAATCCTCCTTCGGATCGTATAAAGAAGTTTCGTACTTCTTCTGCTGCGTTTGTGTAAACCTTTGTGTCTGTTCTTGATGTAAGTGATGGACTTACCTCCCCAAACTGAAAGTTATTTAATGGCACTCGCACTCTAGCCATTTAACTTCTCCTATTTGTAACGAACCTTGATGTGGATAATCTTCTTGTAGTCTGTTGTTGTGCATCAATGTTTCTAGCTTTTGCCATAAGTTGACTACCTTTTGCTTCCATTACATTCATTAATCCATCATCTCTAGCTATTGATGTAGAAAATATAGATGCCAATGCATACTGAACTGCTAAGGAAAAGTAACTAGGCCATGTGTCTTCAGTTGCTCTAAATGTATAATCAGCAATCAAAGAATCATTTGTTGATGAATCAGAGAATACTTTGTCACCATATACTGTATATTCAATTAGTCTGTCGTTAATTGTAACACCATGTAATACAAGTAAGTCACTTGGTAGTTGATGTGCAAGATCAAATCTTCCAGTTGGTGCATCTGTTAATTGATTTAATGTTGCCTGCTCTGTTGCAAATCTCCATCTAGCAGAAGATAATGTAGCCCTAACTGTATCTTCATACATATTAGATGCAACTAAAGCCTCTGTACTAGCTGTATCAAATGAAGTTATAGGCTCAGAACCAATTAACACCAATGCTCTTGATGCTATATCTATTGCCGAATTTGCTGCAGTACTTGTCATATAATAAGATAAGGGGGATTGCTCCCCCT